>Ga0208468_1000285_pt1 | contig 16490 bp, 10 predicted proteins | sample DeeseametaMP0960_FD_184198 | JGI IMG/M metagenome (GOLD analysis project Ga0208468, IMG submission 184198) | Marine microbial communities from the Deep Indian Ocean - MP0960 (SPAdes) | ecosystem: Environmental > Aquatic > Marine > Oceanic | place: East of Madagascar, South Indian Ocean... | reverse complement strand
GATAACCCTATCATCAAACGCCGCAACCGGGTGCGGATGCTGGCGGTTTATGCAGAGCCCATGCCTTTATCCGGTGAGACGGCTGCGAGCGTGCAAGCTAAAGTTCGCCCTCTTGTAGAAGAGCTTAAACTGCCTGATGGCTACCACATTGAATGGGGCGGCGAATACGAGACATCAACAGACGCGCAAAGCGCCCTATTTGCAAGTATGCCTATTGGTATATTAGGTATGTTCATTATCACCGTTTTGCTGTTTGGCAAGCTTCGTCAGGCGTTAGCGATATGGGGCGTAATTCCACTCACCACTATCGGCATTATTGGCGGGTTGGTGCTAGTTGGTGCACCCTTTACGTTCATGGCGCTGCTCGGCAGCTTAAGCCTTATTGGTATGGTGCTTAAAAACGGGATCGTATTAATGGAAGAAATAAACGTACAGGCAAAGGGTAACAGTGGCGCATTCGATGCCGTAGTAGCCGCGTCAGTATCTCGTGTACGTCCCGTTTCAATGGCAGCCATCACCACCATACTGGGTATGATCCCGCTGTTTTCTGATGCGTTCTTCGCGTCAATGGCAGTTGTTATTGTATTTGGTCTGACCGTTGCCACCGTACTTACACTGCTTATATTGCCTGTGCTGCACTGTACGTTCCACGGTATAAAGTCAGAATAAAAAGTACGCACTACAAATTCAATTAGTTGTGCGCTAGTTCGTGTAGGTAGCGCAAAAACGGTGCGGACCTAATATTGTTAACAGCCAGCATGAGGAGAGTCTACTCATGCTGGCTGCATACTATCGCTTAGCTGCAATCTATCCTTCTCAACAACAACTACACCCAACAGTTTACTTTTAACAAATTTAGTCTATTATGTGTAAACTACACTGTGCAGTATACTTTTTATTTAAGGTGAGAGCATGCCCGTTTTTAATCGCACACGCTTTCTTGTTGGAGTTTTATTTATGACATCTTTCTGTGGTTCTTCAAACACCCTTGCTGCAAGCGCGCCGCAACCTGAAAAATTCACTAATACTCATATTGAATATAAAACGACGTGGCGAGACATGTGGAAAGTCACCAAAGCGTATTTTCGTGACAATAGAGATGCTGCAACGCCAACGTTTGACATACCCGTGTCGGCACTTACACCACAGATGCTTGACGCAGTTGCGGAAGACAGCGTGATAAAGCTGGGGCACTCTACTACCCTATTGAAACTTGCCAAACGTTATATCTTGATCGATCCGGTCTTTAGTGAACGTGCTTCTCCCGTCCAATGGATGGGACCCAAGCGTTTCCACCAAGCGCCAATTTCACTGGAAGATTTGCCTAAATTAGATGCCGTTATCATAAGTCACGATCATTACGACCATTTAGATAAGGGCAGTATTGAAATACTAAAAAACAAAGTCGACGTGTTTATTACACCGCTAAAAGTAGGCAATCATTTACGTGACTGGGGTGTGGATGCAAATAAAGTTGTTGAGCTAAATTGGTGGCAAAGTACAAAAGTGAGCGACGTTGAAATAGTGGCCACACCGTCTCAGCATTTCTCAGGGCGAGGTTTATTTGATAGAGACGAAACTCTTTGGGCAAGTTGGGTTATCAAATCTGCAAATACCAACATCTTTTACAGCGGTGACTCGGGCTATTTTGACGGATTTAAAGCCATTGGTGAAAAGTACGGTCCGTTTGATTTATCGATGATTGAAACCGGTGCGTACAACGAGCTATGGTCTGACATTCACATGCTGCCTGAAGAGAGCTTGCAAGCCCATATTGATATTCAAGCTAGTGTCATGATGCCCGTGCACAACAGTACCTTTGATTTAGCACTACATAATTGGAATGAGCCTTTAATAAAAATCACAGACCTTGCTGGTGCTAAGGGTGTTCCCACCAGTATTCCTATCTTTGGCGAAGTTGTTCCGGTTAAGGGTGCAGGCGAAGCTCCGAACAAAACCTGGTGGTTAGACGAAAGGTGAGTAGCTAATAAACAGCGCTTGCTTCATTATTCTGGGCTTTAATTGCTCGCTTAACTCTATGTTTTGCAGTACATTTATTATTCGCCGCTTAGGCACTATTGGCGGGTATAACAAAAGCCTCAATCAAAGTGATAGTACTCGATTTGGTTGAGGCGAATAATAAATTTCTCAGTTAAAGGAGCTAACTGCTAGCAATGAAGCTGTCTAGTCAAATTAATTTGGGCGTTTTTGCCCTTATGCTTTTAGCATTTACGGTGTTGTCGAGTATTGAGCTAAGCGAAATAAAATCTCGCACTTCAGTGTCAATCGAGCAAGAAGCTGAAGAAGCACGGCTGCGTTACGAAACAACCGTCTTACAAACCTCTGCCTTGTCGTCTCAGTCGAAGCAATCAGTGATTGATGCCATGCTTCGTCAAATGGTATTGCAGCCGTTTTTATCTGCAGCCAAAGTCATTGATGTCGAAGGAAATGTGTTTGCAAAGTACGAGCGCTCGCCTAACACTATTGTTCCTAATTGGTACTTACAGCTGGACTCCGCACCTGCCGTTAACAAGAAAATTCCTTTTTCGAACAATGATGGTTATTTGTTAGTTACGTCAGACACGTCTTATATTTACACTGAAATCACCGCTATTCTCATCAAAAATGCTGTTATCTTTTGTGGGCTATTTTTCGCCCTCGCGCTATATATCGTCACGGTAACCAAATTTGCTAGGCGCCCCATTGCCAACACCATTAAGAAGCTTAATGAGATAAATAGCCACGACTTCACCCCCTCGCAGGTAAATGCGTTTACAACAGATTACCGCCAACTTACCAGCACAGTGAACACCCTAACCACGTCGTTAGCATCAAAATTTAATGACATTGCTCAGCAATCTGAGCGATTCAAAACAGAAGCCAATAAAGATACATTGACGAAGTTGTCGAACCGCAGTGCATTCGAGCGACACACTCGCGCGCTGTTGTCTGACACGTCTAATTTCCAGGAAAAAGAGCTTATTCTCATCAGGCTCGCTCAACTTACCACTATAAATACTAAGTTGGGCATGTTAGCTGGTGACAATTATGTAAAATCTATCGCGGACTTTCTTGTGCATGAGGCGAAGCACAATTGCAAAAGTGGCTTTGTATTTCGGTTATCAGGCGGAGATTTCGCCTTGATAAGTGAAATTATGGGGCGGGACGAACGGGATTTGATGTTAGAAAATATGTCGAAGCAGTTTGCAAACGCCACGCCACTTCGAGATGGAAGCAAAGCAACATGGATGGGCGTAACACGTTTTTCTAGCCAAATGTCGTTACAGCAGGTAATGGAAAGTGCTGACAGTGCGTTGATGGCGGCAATGAAAACGCAAAAAGGATGGCAGTTTTCTTCAGAAGTATCTCAGGTTCATAGCAATACGAAATGGCGTGAGCGCCTCAATTACATCGTGTCGCAGCAATATGCCGATATTCTCATTCAACCCGTGATGAATGTAGAGCGAAACGCACCAGCATATTACGAAACGTTCGCTCGATTTAAAGACAAAGACACCAATGATGTTATACCCATGGCGCAACTTATCCCCGCATCGGAGCGATTGGACCTTATTCCTCAAGTCGACCAGTTGGTTGCAGGCATTGTGTTTAAAAAACTAACGGTAACGTCTCATCAGGTTGCTATAAATATTAGTAACGCCTCAATTGCCAACGGCGAGTTTAGAAAATGGTTAATTGAAGAGCTTCGAACCCGGGAAACGCTATGCCCAAGACTTATTTTTGAAGTCGAAGATGCAGCGCTTATTCACCATCGAGAAGTAGCCGAGAACTTTTGCCGTCAACTCATACAGCTGGGCTGTAGAATTACCATAGAACACTTTGGCGATAACTTTGCCTCGCTTGCGGGTTTAAGGGCAATTCAGCCTCAATTCGTTAAGCTTTCGGGACGGCTAACCCAGGGAATTCATACCAACAAAGATAATCAGTTATTTGTCTCTAGCCTTATCAATATTGCGAAAGGCCTTAATATCCATGTTATTGCGGAAATGGTAGAAAACGAGGCTGAGTCTGTTGCACTGAGCAAACTAGACGTTGAACACCAACAAGGCTATTACTTTTCTAAACCCTCACTTTGGACAATGTACTAAGTGTAAGCTCGCTGGTCTGAGGCACTGAACGTCAGGATAAGTATTGACGCTTTATGTGAGCCCCCGCGCTTTATACGACTTAATTGTGCGTCGATTCAATGAAACGTTTAAGGCGGTGTTGTGAAAATCTCTTTCATATACACCTCCTTTTAACCGCATTTACTGATCGTTAAGCAGCTTTATAATGGCGTCAGAGCTAATGGGTTTTGAATACAGAAAGCCTTGCACATATTCAACGTTAAGAGACTTACAGTAGTTCGATTGATTTTGAGTTTCCACGCCTTCAACAACAATGTTTAAATCGAGTTTGTGACCAACATTCACGATAGCCTCCATTAACGCGCTATCGTAGGCATTTTCCGGTGCACCTCTTAAAAATGAACGATCTATTTTTAAGTGGCTAACGGGAAACTGTTTTAAATAACTAAGCGAAGAATAACCCGTACCAAAGTCATCAATCGATATTTCAACGCCTTGGTCGCGTTGCGCTCTCAAATTCTCTAAAATCGTATTGTCAGACTTAATAAGCACATTCTCAGTAAGCTCTAACCCAATATCTTTAGGCAGTAAACCGTGCCGCTCTCGACACTCCCTTAGGCGTTCGAAATAAGCATTCTGCTCTAACTCTTTTCCTGAAACATTGATATCAACGCGAATATTAATGCCCTGCTCTTTCCATAACTGTGCCTGTTTGCACGCCTTTTCTAACACCCAATTTCCAATGTGAACAATTAACTCACTGCGCTCAGCGATGGGGATGAAGATATTGGGTGGAACAGCCCTATCCTCATCTTTAGGACGCCACCTTAACAGCGCTTCACACGATGCCACTTTTCCGGTGAGCAAATCGATTTGAGGTTGATACAAGAGTTCAAACTCATCGTTAACCAAAGACTCATGGAGATAAGCTGCGATACTTCGCTGTTGTCGAACTTTCTGACTTAAAGCGTGGGTGAAAAAATGAAAACGGTTTCGGCCTTCAGCTTTCGCCTGATACATTGCGACGTCTGCATTTTTCAGAAGATCATCAATCTCACTTCCGTCTTTAGGGTACATACTAATACCGATACTTGAAGTGATATGCACGTTTTCAGTGCTAAGTGCGAAGCTCTGCTTGAAACACTCAGTAAGTTTCTTAGCAATGTCAGCACTTTCATTTTCAGAAGTCACTTGTGTGGCGACAAAAACAAATTCGTCTCCACCAAACCGAGCCAGTAAGCCTTGTTCGCTTAGACAATCTGACAGCCGCTTAGAAACAGAGCGCAGTAATTCATCACCCCAGGTATGCCCAAGCGTGTCATTAACTTCTTTGAACATATCTAAGTCAATGAAAAACAAAGCGAAGCCAGACTCATTGCGCGATGCATCCTCGATGGACGACGTCAAAAACTGCTCTAACAGGCGTCGATTAGGCAACTCGGTTAACAAATCTGTGGATGCCATTCGCTCAAGTTCTTGCCTGATGTTGTGCTGCTCACTCAGGTCAATATCCACACAATACATTTCGGGTGAATCTGTGCCTTCTTTCAGCATGACGTGAGATGAGAAAACATGGATAGGCTCGCCACTTTTCTTCTCAAGCACGAGTTCGTCTGAAGGAATTGCCTCACCGTAATCTATCCATCGCTGATGTAGCTTTATCACTTCACTTTTCATGAACGAGGGAATGATGAGATCTTCAAGTTTTTGACCTAGTGCTTCGCACTCACGAAAGCCATACATGTCTTCACTTGATTTATTCCAGTAGATAACTTTTCGGTGCTTGTCATAACCTTGCACCGATACCTTTGGCAAGGCACTAATAAGCTGAAGGAACCGCCTTTCAGCCGAACCATGCTGTTCAAATAACGGGGGCTCTTGGTATTTCTGTAAGCTCATCGTACTCCCGCGAGTGCTAAATTGTTAGATAGCAAAGATATAAAAACGGCCACCATTCTTTTAGTGTAGTCCAAATCACACAGACCACCCGACATTAAAAAGTTAAATTACCCATGAATATCGCTGAATAAAGAAAAGGGTACCAGTGCGTGTTACGCAGAACTTGGGTCAACAAAAGATGAAATTAAATCGTAAGATGGTGCGTCTACCCTGATTCGAACAGGGGACCTCTACCATGTCAAGACATATATCAACACTTACCCCACCCTCCGCAAAACCATAGAAAACATATAACACATTTATAATTCGATAATTATTCTGACCCTATGACCTTTACTTTAACACTTTTTGGTTGATTTTCACTCTATATTTGGTCACAATTCAGTCACAGATAAAAGTACTTAAAACGCAGTTTAATTTAGCTATTTTTCAGGCTCGTTTTAGTTTCATCTTGGTATTGCAAGAGGTTGGTATTTTAGCGAGTGGAATAATGAACGAATTGGAAAAAGAACTAGCTAAGTTTGACAGCAATTTGTATGACAAAAGTGAATTGGTAGAAGTAAAACTAAATAGACTCTCTCCGGACAGTATTATGTCCGCAATGACCAAAAATGCTAACCCGTTTAGCGCCGTTAGAACCGCGAAAGAAACCTACGAACAAACCTCACCTTTTTTAAATTTACTCTCACTTCACTCCCCTATTATCTGTTATCAAGCTAGAGGGTATTACTACGTAGTGTCAGGTTTTTTTACCTTCTTAGCATTCCAAAGATACGCTGCGCAATATCAAACGGCTTCAGAGAGAATCATAAGAGTTTTCCTGTTAGGTAAAACACCGCCAAAGTCACTGAGGCGGTCCATCATATTGCACTCACTGAGTACAGATTTACTTTCAAAGTGCTTTATCGCAGACACAAAAAAAATAAGCTTTTATCTTCGCACTTGGTTTAATCACGACCCTGGCAAACGAAGCATTTTTCAATCTCAAGAATGGCTATCGCTTTTCCCTAACCTTAATTCAATTGAAAAAGTTGCTGAGTACTTATCAGTATCAAAAACAGAATTGAGTCGCAGTAGTGATTAATATAGAAACCCCAACACGTGAACAAATAATCGACTTTTTCGGAAGCGATGTCGTCAACGTCGAGGAGGTAGAGATATTCCTAGAGCAAATTGAGTGCCCTATTGATTTTCGCGGTTTAGGGTTTGTTTTTGGAATCCTTGATTATGTTAGAGGAATTTCAGGACAAAGGTGGCTCAAACTTCTTGAAATTGAGCTAAGCACTTTCGATTCACTACAACAAAAAATTGTACAGACCCCAACTGCTAAACAACAAATCTTATACAATAAAACAAAGGCGAAAGGCTGGTTAAGCCTCCGACCAATATATTCATTACTGTTTATATTTTATGATTATCAAGACGATAAAATGGCGTCTGCTTTACTTTCATTTCTCAGTCACTATTTTAATAATGAGATTGAGATTAAACGCAATCGTAGAGTAGAGGAAGCGGCAAGAGCATTCCGACTATCATATACCGATCCGGACGTAGCTTATCATTTGAGAACATCAGGTTCACCAGATGCACTGGCTATCAGTGCAGCTCATGCTCGAGAGAGCATCAAAGCGTTGAATCCAAGTAATCAGAATCCTTCAAGCTTGACATACCTTTATAGCCTTGAACATTTTTATCGCTTAAATTGGACCACGCGAGTGAGACAATCCCGCGACTCGCCCTCAAAAACACGTTCTTATTTTCAAAGAACAAAGCTAGTAAGACTTCCAGGTTCCGGAAACCTTTTGACTGCATCTCTTAAAGCAAAATACTTATCGAATGATAAAACGGAGGATCCCTCTGCATGCTTGAGCGAGGACTACCCGAGTGTGACTATCGTACAAATTAACGAGGCGGGTGAAAGTAAAGATAAGCATGAGCGCCCTGATACAGCTGTTATCAAAGATGAATACAAAATTGAGAAAATACGAAGACAAATCACTCGAGACGTTAGGCGCAGTCACAACCTACTACCGACAGACCGTGCAATTCTTCAACCTCATGAACTTCAATTGCTGTGGCATGAGTTAACATCATCATCAAGCAGTACATACAGTGGATTACCAGCAAGCTACATTCAAAGCCTAATATGTCTAATTTGGTTCCTAGGTAAAGAATTAGACGAACTCCTCAACATTCCTGTGCATCTAAATCAAAACCATCATGAGCCAGGCCTTCATGTCACCGATACATCAACAAGTTTGATTGTCGCTCCATCTCCAACTACGAAGAGCTCTCTTTCGCATAGAAGAGACTTACTCAGAGTAGGTTCCACCGTAAAGCTCTTTCTGCCTGCGTTTATACGCGACAAAATAGTAGCTGCAGATATACTCAAGCACGAGACTATTGGCTGCACTTACAGATTGAACACAATAAAAAATGCAGTCGATGGTTTCCTTAAGGTCATAAATCATCGCAACCACAGTCAGATAGGTGTTACGAGGGTTGAATGCTTTCTTCAGAATTTCCTAGTTGCTCAAGAACTACACGATCCCGTTATTCTAGAAATTTTATCAGGCAAAATATCGTACTACACAAGAGCGCCGAGGCACTATGCCTGGTACAGCGAGAGGGAAATCAATGCCCGCATTCATTCCATTTGGCAGGATGTATTAAAACAAGTGATGCTTTTTGATCCTAATTTTAAACCACCAGAGCTCATGCCGTCAGTTAATACCAATAACGACGTCGAGAATGAAAGCGGTATCGAACAACATATTGGAGTGGGTTCATGTTTTACGCCAACGAAAATTGCATTGCAGACTTGGATTTCAACTACTGCAGCACACCTAAAAACTCATTTCCAATCTAGACAAATTACGAGGCAAATAGAAAGCCTCATTGAATATCATAATGCTTATACAATCTACACGCTTGGGATGCTTCTGAGCGGAACAGGATACCGCGCCGTATGTAACCCCCTGCCCTCCTTGAGTCTAATCTTTCCAGAAAGAAATACGTTATGTATTTCGGACAAAGACTCAACAAAGACCTTCTCACATATGCGCGTTATAGTGTGTGCAAGACTATTGCGCCAGCAACTTCAATTCTATCAAGTACATATAAATACTATGGCGAACCTTCTCAGTATGGTAGAGCCTTTGCTCGCTAGACACCTATTTTCCCAACTTTCTCCTACAAATTACGTTCATTTGCAAGGTAAAAGCGAGCGACTCGATCATTTTATCACTATCAGAAATTCCGCAACTCAACTTGGCGTCTTTTTCTTGTTTAGTACACATGGCAATGAAACAGAAGGCGAACGAATTAAAGCGGAAAATGCGGAACAATCCATTATACCGACTACTGTCACCCCCAAAAAATTACGCGCGGAAATACATTTACCGATAAATTTTGGAAGACATTACATGCGAAGATATCTTCAAACTCAAGGCGTGCACCAAGAGCTGGTTAAGTTTCAGCTGGGTCACTTCGTTTCTGGTGAGAACCCTTTGGAAAAGTTTTCATCATCAAGCTATCCAACGACCGTCTCATCGCTACAGCCATTACTTGATGAGATGCTGGAAGATCTGGGTTGGACAGCGCTGCCGTCATTACTCACTAGGCTCCGGTCTTAATATGCCTAAACAAGCGCAGATATCACTGTCGACTGATGTCAAGCAACACTATGCGAGTTCAGCGCAAACGAATATCTCGCAGTATGTGAAACTTTCTAAGATTAGTCACTTTGATAGTGCAGATGTCGACAAAACAATAAAGAACGTAATCGAAAAATTTCAACGTCATGTTCGCTATGACAACCAAAAATACTTAGCGCAATCTATAAAAAATTTCACGAATTCGCTAAGCAAAGGATTCGAGTTACATTTGGTTGAGTTACGTCTTGCAGAACTACTATTTTGTATCTTAGAAAAAGAGTCTGGAATCAAAACCCCAAAGCTCTCCTTTCCTGTTCAAATCAGACAAGACATTCCTCTTATTCAACCCGACGACATGATACTGTCTACGTTGCAACGAAGAATTTACAGGTTTATTGAAGCACCCGACACATTGTCTATTTATATGAATAACACTTACGATCAAGTGGGTATTCTCATTGCTTGGCTAATACTTAAAGAGGGCGTATCACAGCCTCAAAATGTCAGAAGCCTTTTAAATAGAGAGGTAGACATTTTTTACATCGGAGAAGAGTGCTTTTTTGAAACCGAGTATCAGCGGTTTTGGTTATCCGAGACGGCGGTCATGCTGCTCAAGCTGAACTGGAACGTACGACAGCGCAGCCCTGCAAACATAGTCAACGCAATCAACAAAACGTTACATACATTTCAGATCGTGCCCACTGAATACAAAATCAGCGCAATAATGTTTCGAAGTATGCTGCGTACTGAATTGGCATTATCATTAAGTGCAGCTGAGTCGGCTATTAGACTAAGAATATTCCCTACCACTCCACTTAAGAGACATACGCTATTTAGATTATTGAAAGGCACCGCAGTAGAGATACAACAAGATTTCATCGTTGACAGGACTGTTTCACATCGTCAACGCAAAGCATGGTCAGATGCTAACCGTCCAAGCAGCGATAATAGAAAATACGCTAAGAGTATATTTCCTCTAGAACAAACCACTACCGAACAATATACAGAAGTAACCTCGTTTATTCGCCCATTGAAGATAAACACGACTCAAAAGAAGAGCGGTGAGATTACTACTCCACTTAAAGGCAAACTACGAACGTGGCTAGAGCAAACAGAGCATGCTATACAAAAGCCTCTTATATGGTTATTACTCGCATGGGCATATCATCTACTTGATGAAGGAGGCAAAAAAAAGGACCGACTAAGACTTAAAACCATATATGACTACGTAGATTATGTTGCCAAACCTTTTATCCAAGAGTTTGCAGGTTGCAATATGCAAACCCTATCACCAGATATTTGGGTGACTAAATTAAACGACGTCATCGATGAAATCATATCTAGCAAGAAACAGTTTGTACTTTACTTCGCCGATTTTTTAGTTACTAAGAACTTCGTTAGGGAAATGGATGTTTCTGATATCGATGTCCCATGCAACAAGACTGGGGTGAATGCCAACATCATTACCCATCATGAAGCGGACAGGATATGCCAATTATGCGACCTGTTGAACACACCACTAGCAACCCTTGCCAAACTTTATTTTTGTTTTGGGTTCTATAGTGGATTACGACGCAACGAAATTTCAGGCTTACAATTTGCGGACCTTAAAATAGGGGGGCTACACTATGTTAGTCTGCAAGTACGGCCTAATAGGTTTCGCGATTTAAAGTCAGCAAAGAGTTCTCGTAACCTACCACTTGATTGCCTTTGGCCTGAGGACAAGCTAGAGGAGCTTATTGACTATTTAGATGGTCGAAGAGGGCTTCATGTCAATATAAACACCAAAATAGTGCCAGATATCAATGAAGCTAACCAAGCATTCAATCTACTTAGTTATATACTACGCTCAGTAACTGGCGACCAAAACTTGGTCTTTCATCACTGTCGCCACTCATTTTGCAATTGGCTGATGTTGCTATTAAATAGTGAGTTCCTGAAGAAATTTAGAACTTATCAATTTTGCGACCATCCCTATTTCAATGATGCAAATTATAAAAAAGTAGCATCTCGACTAGCTTTGACACCATGGTCTAGGAAAAGACTGTGGGCAGTATCATCATTAATGGGACACGCAACACCTGAGGTGACGCTTTCATCCTATTACCACCTGTCCGAATTTGTGCAGCATGTTGCCTTCTCTGACAATAAACTCAGTAAACCTTCGCTTAAAGAATTCTGGGGGCTTCAAGATGAAGATTTGAACTCGCGTGCGAAACTATTAAACCCAGCACATGAAGTAGATTTTCTGCGTCCAAGACATATGACTATTTGCGAACCAAAAGAGATATCAGCCGACAATGAAACGCTACTAGCGCAGATCCAAAATGCGTTTTCGATGACCAATAACAAAAAACTCTCGTTACTGGATCTTTGGGAAGTGATGTTAATGCTAGCAAACAGAAAATCCAACATTCAGATTATGCAGTCTATCCAAGTTGATGATGGGCTAATCAACAAAATTATCAACATAGATGACAACCTATCTAGACGACCAGGTAAAAGAGCAAAGAATAAGCTTCCTCGCTATGCGAATGCCGCAATGCTCAAGAAAAGCGAAATTGCTAATGTGGAAAAGTTATTAACTACATTTAATGACCGGTGTAGAGCAACAGAGGACGGTAATCATGCACTTTGGTCGGGGATGCACGATTTAATGAGGAATCGAGTTGCTTCAAAAGACTCTTTGATAAGATCGCACAACGTAGAAGCGATACGCACGCTACTCGACCTTTTTGAAGGACTAAAGAGCGAGAGTTGGCAACTTTCATTCACTTGGTATTTCCCCTCTGAACAACAATTTGACAAAGACTTGATCAGTCAATATCGAAAAGATTTAAAATTTTGGCTTGATGAAATAGAGAGTCGTTTTGACAATGAAGTCGTTACCAAAATTGTCATACCACATCGGTTTGTCGAATACTTAAGGTCGAACGAGCAATCAAAGGTTAAGGTCACAATCAGCGATGAGGGACGGTTCCTCAGCTACTTACAGAAGGGTACCGTTAGTTTGCACTTTTTAAAACCGAAAGCAGACTCAAATAGCACGCCAAGACGAAACAAGGCGTTTATTAGTTTTTTGTGCGTTTTGGCTGTGTTTGGTAAGTTGCTTCATATGGACGTTTAGATGTACTAGTGTGATTATCAAGGGATACTGACGGTATAAGTACCAAGCGATTTTGACGTAATCACACTATCAATGTTGCCGCGCTTCAGCAAGCTTTGCCAGCCGTAATGCAGTGATATTCATGTTTTTCCCTCAGCCATATATTGCGAACGTCGCTAGCATGTATGTCGACGTTTGCAAGCGTCCGGTAAACAGCACATTCAGTGGTTGAAGAAATCTCAGTAAGCTGACTCCAAAATTCAAAACGGAGTGAGCAATGAGAAAATTTCGAAGCCGGGACCAATGGCGGCAGATTCTGGAAGACCAGCAGCAAAGCGGTTTAACCATTTCAGAATTTTGTCGCCAGCATAAGATTTCAACCAGTGGCTTTTCACTCAGCGGAAGAAGCATGGATTAGTTAATGCCACGACATCCGCTTTTGTCAGCACAAAAGTTACCAAACATACTGCGACAGAAGTCCATCGAGATATTAAGCAACCGATTGTGCTCGAACTTTCAGCCTCTAGGTTATCGCTGCCAGCAGAAACACCGGCAGATTACCTGCTCACTTTGCTCAATGGCCTGCCGGCATGAAGCTTTTTGTTGATCCACCCCGAGTATATTTGCACCGTGATTTTGTCGACTTCAAAAAGTCCATCAATGGCCTTGCGGCCATCGTCGAAACCGACATGGCTTTGCCGACGATGTCAGGCGCCTTGTTCGTGTTCTTTAACAAGGGCAAAGACAAACTGAAAATCCTGTACTGGGACCGCACCGGCTTTGCCCTGTGGTACAAGCGTCTGGAAAAGGACAAATTCAAGTGGCCAGGTAAGCTCAGTACGCCAACGTATTCACTGACTGAACAGCAACTGGAGTGGTTGCTAAGTGGGTATGATGTTATCGGTCATCAACCCATGACCTTCCAGTCGGTGGCCTTATAACCTGTGATCATACAAGGGATTTAACGATCACGAATTAGTCTGAATAAAAACAACAGGTTACTGGGCTTTATTGGTAAAATGACACCATGATTGACGAACTGACAAAGCTTCGAAAATTGCTTGCAGAGCAAGCAGAATTAATGGCTGAGAAGGATGCCAGAATAGCCTATTTAAAAGAGCAGTTCCGCTTGGCTCAACAAAAGCAGTTTGGAGCTAGCAGTGAAAGCCATCCAGGCCAGGGTGAGTTGTTTAACGAAGCTGAGTCAGAGGCTGACCACGTTGAAGAGGAAGACCAGACACAGGCCATCAGCTATACCCACAAAACACCGAAACGCCAGTCACTGCCTAAAGACTTACCGCGTGAAACGGTTGTTCATGACATTAGCGATGAAGACAAGGTCTGTGATTGCTGTGGCGGTGAGCTGCATCAGATGGGCGAAGCACGCAGTGAAAAGTTGGAATTCATCCCCGCCCAGGTCAAAGTGGTAGAGCATGTCAGGCCCAAATACAGTTGCCGCATGTGTGAGCAGCAAGGTATTGAGGTTAAGGTTAACATTGCGCCTCTACCGGCCAGCCCTATTCCTAAGGGAATAGCTACGTCATCATTATTAAGCCAAATCATCACCAGTAAATAACAATATGGACTGCCGCTGTATCGCCAGGAAAGCTTGTTCAAACAATATGGTATCGAATTAAGTCGCCGTACCATGGCCGACTGGATGATAAAGTGCAGCACATTGTTTAAACCCTTAGTTGAACGGCTCAAGACCATCCAACTGGAACAACCCGTCATTCAGGCAGATGAAACCACACTGAAGGTCATCAGTGAAGACAAATCTACCTGTTATATGTGGTTGTATTGCACCGGCAGTGATTCGCCCAATGAAAACCCGATACCCAATATCGTGCTGTATGACTACCAGAACAATCGCTCAGGGCGTTGTGCGGTAGAGTATCTGGGATATTACTCAGGCTATTTGCAAGTGGATGGCTATCAGGGCTATGAACAAACCAAGGCCACATTAGCGGGTTTCCGAGTAGATGAGGACATTACTGCCCTCACCCCTCACAGACCCGGACGAGCGCAATTAACGCATCCGGTTCTTCATAACAGTTTATTCGCTGCGTAGTGCATTAAACATAACGATGATAGATCCTTGGCATCGCCAATGGGAAGCGTTTAAGCAATAGCGTAAATCGTACCCAAGGAATGTAACTTTTCCTAGAACGGCGACCTAGCCACTTATGCCATAGACGCTCCACTTTATGGTGGAGGCGTTTAAGTGATTTTATGTTTCCAGTGATCCCAAAGTAGACATAGTGTCCCACTAGCCTTCGTTTTAACCATTCCCACTGCAGATCCAGCGGTTTGTGGCGCATCTTTTGGCACAGCACGTTGAATGCCTTTAGTGTTCGAGCGAGCCTATTCTTTGCTGTCTTTTGACAAACGACAAAGTGACCACGTCGAGACCGCCCCCAATAATGGGTAAAGCCTAGAAAATCAAAATTAACGCACTTGCCGCGTTGGATATTCGTTTTTCGATAGCGAAATCGAAAATCTACGCGGCGAGTTTTGTCAGGATGCAGTGTCAGCCCATAACGCGTAAAGCGTTTGTTCAACACTTGTTGAACACGATAACAATCCTCGTAATGTTCAAACACCATAACAAAATCGTCCGCAAACCGAGTCAAACTTGAACGCCCACGCATGCGAGGTTTAACCGTATTGGCAAACCATTCATCCAATACATAGTGCAAGTATATATTTGCTAGCAAAGGAGAAATAACACCTCCTTGTGGCGTCCCGATTACAGACTTCTTTAGTTTACTCCCATCCATCACACCGGCTTTTAACCATTTGTCTATCATTTTACGAATAACGCCATCCGTCACTCGTTGGTCTAAAAAGTTTATCAACTGAGTATGTTCAATGGTATCGAAATACTGCTGTATATCCACGTCTAGTACCCACTTCCCCCCGTCATCCATGATGTGATTACGAAGACTTTGTAGCGCTTGGTGCGCAGAGTAGCCCGGTCGAAAACCAAATGAACAGTCATAGAACGTCTGTTCGTATATTGGCTCCAGTAGCATTACAACAGCACGTTGAACAAGCTTGTCTTCAAATGTGGGGATCCCAAGTGGACGCAGCTTGCCATCGCCCTTGGGAATAAACACGCGACGAATAGCAGGCGCTCGATAGCGTCCAGACTTGACTCGTTCAAGCAATGATTGCAGATTTGCATCCAAGTGCTGTTCATAGTCACGTGCTGTTTCACCATCTATGCCAACTGCGCCATCTTTACGTGTGAGCCGATACGCTTCATATAGCCACTCAATATCCAGCTGATGATTGAGTGATGTGAATACTAGTTTCGGTTTCTCTTTAGCCAATTTGGCTATCTGTTGTTGTTTCGTTGACACAATCATCGGTTTCTGAGCACCTTTATGTTTCCCATCAACAGTTAAAAAGTTATGGTGCGCCCTTTCCTCGTTAGGGTCCTCCTGAGCAGAATTCCCCCAAGTCAACAGTACTATGGCGCACTAAGACTTCCAGCATCTACTACCTAATCACTTATGGATTCGCTTTTAAGCTCCTGAGCGTGCTTCATGTTCGCTCTGTCTGATTAGAAGCCGTTACCAGACAGCCCGGCTTTGTTAATAGCTAAAGCCAAACGCTTATTAATACTCAGGTCAATACTGGATCTCACAGGTTCCTGAGAATTCCATCCTGTACCTTTGCCCCGGCCATAGATCCCGGTCGGACAATACATCTCTTACCATTACGATATGTACTGTA
>Ga0208468_1000283_pt1 | contig 16554 bp, 16 predicted proteins | sample DeeseametaMP0960_FD_184198 | JGI IMG/M metagenome (GOLD analysis project Ga0208468, IMG submission 184198) | Marine microbial communities from the Deep Indian Ocean - MP0960 (SPAdes) | ecosystem: Environmental > Aquatic > Marine > Oceanic | place: East of Madagascar, South Indian Ocean... | reverse complement strand
TTTCTCGGCGCCGCCTTCATCGGAAATCACGTCGGTGCCGTACAGGGCATCGTACAGGCTGCCCCAGCGGGCATTGGCCGCGTTCAGGGCGAAGCGGGCATTCTTCACCGGTACCACCAGCTGCGGCCCGGCGATGGTGCCGATCTCGTCATCCACATTCTCGGTGGTGACCTTGAAGTCGTCGCCTTCCGGCAACAGGTAGCCGATCTCGGTCAGGAACTGCTTGTACTCGGCCATGTCGATGGCCTGGCCTTTACGGGCCTTGTACCACTCATCCAGTTGCGCCTGGATGGTTTCACGCTTTTCCAGCAGCGCCTTGTTCTTGGGCGCCAGGTCCTTGAGGATGCTTTCCAGCTCGGCCCAGAAGTGTTCCGGGTCCACGCCGGTGCCCGGCGCAATCTCGTTGACTACCAGATCATGGAGTTCGGCAGCGATTTCGAGGCTACCCTTCTGAATACGATCGGTCATGGTGCTCCTACCCTTCTGGTCGAGAGAGTCTTGGTTAATCGGGACATTCAGCGAAAACCCAAGGGCCGATCTCACGTCAGTGAGCTCGGAGGAAGTCGCAGAAGCCCGGGGAAACGGTTACATGGCCATCCGATGGACAGCCCCGCAAAAAGGCGCGGGCATTTTACCGGAAACGTGGCCGTGAATCATGTTTAGTGGCAAATCAGGGAAAATCGTTGTTTTTTTGATCAACCGAACAGGTTGACCACATCCAGCCGATGGGCCTGTTCGCCGCCCTGCTGCTGGCCGTCTTCCAGGTTCTCGAAATCAAACAGACGGGTATCGGCCAATTGGGAGGGGGCAATATTCTGGATCGCGGCAAAGATGTTCTCGATGCGCCCGGGCTGTTGCTTGTCCCACTGTTGAAGCATGTCTTTGATGACTTGGCGCTGCAGATTCTCCTGGGAACCGCACAGGTTACAGGGAATGATCGGGAACTCCTTGAAGTTGGAAAATTCGATAATGTCCTTTTCCCGGCAGTAGGCCAGCGGGCGGATGACGATATTGCGGTTATCGTCGCTGCGCAGCTTGGGCGGCATGGCTTTCATCTTGCCGCCGTAGAACATGTTCAGGAACAGGGTTTCAATGATGTCGTCACGGTGATGGCCCAGGGCGATCTTGTTGGCACCGATTTCCTCGGCAAACCCGTACAGGCTGCCCCGGCGCAGGCGGGAACACAGACCACAGGTGGTTTTGCCCTCGGGGACCTTCTCCTTGACGATGGAATAGGTGTCCTTTTCCAGGATGTGGTAGGCCACCCCTTCCTTTTCCAGGTATTCGGGCAGTACATGCTCCGGGAAGCCTGGCTGCTTCTGGTCCAGGTTCACCGCCACCAGCTCGAAATTCACCGGTGCCGAATGCTGCAGATTGCGCAGGATTTCCAGCATGGTGTAGGAATCCTTGCCGCCGGACAGGCATACCATCACCTTGTCGCCCTCGCCGATCATATTGAAATCGGCAATGGCACGACCGACCTCACGCCGCAGCTTCTTCTGCAACTTGTTGAGGCGGGTCCGTTGTTTGGCGTCCAGGGCGTCCACAGACATTACGTCACCTTCATTTTGCGGATCAATCGGCGGTACAGCGCGGGGCTCCAGCGTTTCAGGTAGACGCCCGCCCCTTCGCGGCCGGCGATGATAACCTGATCACGGCCACGCTGCACGGCCTTCACCAGCCGTTCAGCGCATTCTTCAGGGGGAATACCGGCTTCCTGGGCCTCGTCCATGCTGCCCTGGGCGGAACCATCCGCGGTGAGCGCATTGAGCGAGACATTGGTACGGATAAAGCCGGGCATCACCAGGGTCACCCGGATTCCGGCATCGTACTCTTCCGCACGCAGGGATTCGAAGAACCCATGCAGGGCATGCTTGCTGGCGCTGTAGGCGCTGCGCAGGGGCGTGGGCAATTCACCCACCAGCGAGGTGACCACCACAAACCGGCCACTGCCCTGCTCTTTCAGCCAGGGCAGCACCGCCTTGGTCAGTGCCACCGCCCCGAAGAAATTCACCTCCATGATGCGCCGGTCCACCTCAAGATCGGTATCCGCCACCAGGGAACGCTGGGAGATGCCGCCGTTATGGATCACCTGATCCAGGCGATCAAAGCGGTTACGTACGGCCTCCACCGCCGCAGGCATGGCGCTGCTATCCGCCAGATCCAGCGGCAGGACCAGGTGATCCTCACTGTTGACCAGCCCCTCGCGGACCCGTTGCAGCTCCGCTTCCCGGCGGGCAGAAAGCACCAGCGTTGCGCCGCGGCGGGCATATTCCTTCGCCACTGCCTCGCCAATGCCGGAGGATGCTCCGGTAATCCATACCACCTTGCCAGCCAATGTCTCGGACATAAGAACTCCTGAAAACCGCTACGAGCTGCAAGCTTAATGCCTCAAGCCCAAAAACAAAAAGCGCGGGAAACCGCGCTCTTCGCTTGTAACTTGTAGCTTGTAGCTGACGATTTATTTCAGTTCTTTGGAGGACAGCCCCAGCAGGTGCCGCGCGACGATCAACTGCTGGATCTGCTGCGTGCCTTCGAAGATGTCGATGATCTTGGAATCCCGGGCCAGCTTTTCCAGCAGAGTCCCCTCGGAATAACCCAGCTCGCCGCACAGGGCCACACACTTGAGGGTGACGTCGTTGCCCATGCGACCGGCCTTGGCCTTGCACATGGAGGCTTCTTTGGAATTGGGCTGGCCATTGTCGGCCATCCAGGCCGCCTTGAGGGTCATCAGCCGGGCCGCTTCCAGGTCGGCTTCCAGGCGATAAAGTTCCAGCTCCCGGGCCGTAGAGTTATAAGGTTGTTTCGAGAAATCAGCGCCAACCCCTTCTTTTTCAAATATTTCCCGGGTAATTTCCAACGCAGCACGGGCCACACCCAGGGCCATGGCAGCCACTTGCGGCCGGGTGTTATCAAAGGTCTGCATGACCCCACCGAATGCCTTCTTGCGGGCTTCCTCGGTGTCACCGATCTCCGCAGAACCGAGAATATGGTCCTTGGGAATGCGGCAGTTATTGAAAGACAGCGCCGCGGTATCGGACACCCGCAGGCCCATCTTGTCTTCCACCCGCACCAGCTGGAGGCCCGGGTTATCGCGGGGGACAATAAAGGATTTGATCGCCGCCTTGCCCAGGGATTTATCCAGTGTCGCCCAGACCACCACCGCGTCGCAGCGCTGGCCGGCGGTGCAGTAGATTTTCTCGCCGTTGAGGACCCACTCGTCACCGTCCAGTTCGGCTGTGGTGCTGACGGCGGCGGAATCCGAGCCGGCACCGGGCTCAGTGATGGCCATGGCACAGTAGAGCTTGCCGTATTTTTCTTTCTGCTCCGGGGTACCCACCGCCATGACGGCCGCATTGCCAAGCCCCGAGCCCGGGATCGAGAGCATGAGCCCCACATCCCCCCAGCACATGGCTTCCACCGCCAGGATGCCGGTCATGTTGCTGCCATTTTTGATCTCGTCGCCACCGCCCTTGCCGCCGCTGCCGCGAGGCATGGCCGCCATCATCTGTGCCACGGGTTTCAGTTCTTCCGGGGTGTCGCAGTGCTCGATGGCGTCGTATTTACGGGCAATGGGACGAAAGACACCCGCCGCCAGTTGCTGGGCCATCTGCTGGACCTGTTGGAGCTTGGCCGGGATTTCCAGGTTGATCATGTCTCTCTCCTATACCATCAGGCTGCCGTGCAACACGGCGATGCCGCGCAGGTTGCGGTACCACATTTCCAGCGGGTAATCGCGCACAAAGCCGGCACCACCGAACAGCTGGATACCGTTGGTACCAATCTCCATGGCTTTTTCCATGCACTGCAGCTGGGCCAGATAGGCCTCCCTGTGGAAATCCAGTCCCTGCTCAGCGCGGCTGGCGGCACGCAACATCATCAGGCGCATGCCTTCAATCTCGATGCCCATATTGGCCACCATAAAGGCCACGGACTGACGCCAGGCGATGGGCTCACCAAACGCTTTACGCTCTTTCACATAGGGAATGCTGTATTCCATCAGCGCCTGGCAGCAGCCCACCGCCAGGGCGCATTGGCCAATGCGACTCAGGTCCAGCAGTCGATCCAGATCGAAGTTCGGCAACTTTTCCCGGGCCGGGACCAGAACGTTTTCCAGGGTCAGCGAGGCCATATTGGCACTGCGAAGCCCCATGTAGGGCTCGGGTTCAATGCTCAGGCCTTCCGCATCCGCGGGCACCACAAACGCCGCCACGTCGCCATCAAGGGCAGCGGTCACCACGAACCACTGGCATTGAGCCGCCATGGGAACCAGACTTTTCACGCCATTCAGCGTATAACCATCCCCTGCTTTATTGGCAGTGGTAGCCGGCGCACCAGGTTCGAAGGTGGCGCGGGGTTCGTTGAGCGCCACAGCCGCACCAGCAAAGTTTTCCGCTGCCAGGGCCGGCAGCCAACGCTCCTGTTGCTGCTCGTCACCAAAATCCATCAGCGCATTTACCGCCGCCATGGGCTGCAACGCAGCCAGAGTATGGGACATATCCCCTTGGGCCAGGTCTTCCACCGCCAACGCATTGGACAGTGGTGAACGGGGCATGCCAACACCACCCAGCGCTTCCGGCATTGGCATCAACGCCAGCCCAAAACCACTAATGGCATCCAGCAGCGCCGGGTCTGCAGCCACAGAGTCATCAGCGGCTCTGGCCTGGGACGACAGGGTATCGCGGGCAAGACGGCGCATGCTCTCGCGGGTAATACGCTGCTCTTCCGTCAGCGTGAGATCAAACAGTGGGGTCGACATGGTCGGGCCTCGGAACGTCGGGTTAACACAACCAATCAAACGATTGTTTTACTCGAGACAGTCTGTCAGCCCTTGTCTACCTCTCACAATGACATCCCTGTGACCTACGATGAGAAAAACGGTAAAGTCGAATAAAAAGCCATCAGGCAACCAACAGGATCCTATCTTTTACGTGTTTACCCTGATCCCCGCTGAGCCGCCGGAGCGCGCCATCCGCCTCCGCCGCCAGATCATGGCCATTTACTCCTACTGCCTGCTATGGGCTGGCACCATTATCGGCGTTGAACTCAGCGCCTTTGCCCCGGATACACCACACTTGGCGATTTTCTCGGTGTTATTCGCTATCAATCTGGTGTTTTTCCTGCTGATCCGTAGCGGCCTCAGCGAACGGCTCGGTGATCCGAGCCTGACGATCCTGCAAATGGCCACGGGGATCATCCTGACCACCGTGATTCTCCACTACACTCGCGAGTTACGCGGTGCCATGTTGAGTATCTACTTCATGGTGATGACCTTCGGCATTTTTGCCCTGGATCGCCGCAGGCAAATGGCCATGGCCGGGTTTACCCTTTTCTGCTTTACCGCTCTGCAGGTTTATGAATGGCAGGAGACGCCTCAACAAGCGATCTTTTCGTTTCTGATCGGGCATTGGATCATCCTCGCCCTTATCCTCTGTTGGTTCATTTATATGGGTGGTTATATCCACAACCTGCAAAACAGGGTCCGGGATCAACGGGAAAATTTGCGTGATGCTCATTCACGTCTGGAGGCTATTGCCGTACGTGATGATCTCACCGGGCTGTATAATCGCCGCCATTTTCTGGAGCGGCTGGAAGAAGAACTCTCCCTCGCCAATCGCAATCACACGCCTCTGTACTTGGCAATTATCGACCTGGACCACTTCAAGCAGGTCAACGATAACTACGGCCATCACAGCGGTGATGAGGTCCTAAGCCGGTTTGCCCGTATCGCCAGCCAGAGCCTGCGCAAGTCGGACCTGCTGGCCCGCTATGGTGGCGAAGAATTCGTAGTGCTGTTTCCTCATGCCTCCGAGGTTGCCAGCGAGGCCGCTCTTGAGCGCTTGCGCAGCCAGTTCTCAGACCAAAACTACGAGTTTGCGCCAGAACTGCATACCACCTTCTCTGCAGGGCTTACCGCTTTTCAGGAAGGAGAAACCGCTGACCAATTAACCAAACGGGCGGATGCCGCCTTGTATGAAGCCAAATCCCGGGGACGAGACCGGATAGCAAAACTGCCCTGAGCCATAATGCCGGGAATGCCTGGAGCCACTGAACAACTCCCGGTATGCTTGCCGCCAGCGGAGGACTCCATGTCAGATATCACCAACCCCAGCCTGAAAAATACTGTTCGACAATACTTCCAGGAGCAAGGCGAAGACGCCCCTACCTGGACGGAAATCCATGGCATGCTCTGTGCCCTGGCCGTGGGGCCAGAGGTGGAGTCAGTGGATTATGCTGCGGAGCTGGAGATGCCGGTTCCCGGGGAAGTCAGCGATGCCCTCAACCGGCTGCGCGAGCGGCTGGTCACCCAGTTGCTCGGCGGCGATGCCATCAACCTGCCCTGCCTGCTGGACCCATACCAGGAAGAGGACGGCCAGGATCTGGCAAGCTGGTGTGCCGGCTTCATGACCGGGGTTTTCGTCGATGAGGAAAACTGGTACCAGGATGATGAAGAACAAATGGCGCAACTGCTGCTGCCCTTCATTCTGATCTCCGGCCTGGACGATGACGAAGCCCTGGACACGCTGTGGGAAAACACCCAGGTGGTGCGGCAAATGGCCCTGAGCATTCCAGAAATACTGGAAGAGCTGTACCTGGCATTTCATGGCCCGGATCAGGGTGACGCCTCCACCCCGGCGGATTAGCCTGGCTTCAGCACAAACCGGTGCGGGTCAGTCCTCCTGCAAAGACAGATGACTGATATCCGGTGACACCGGCGTTTTTTCCTCTTTTTTCTGCCCCAGCACTTCCCCGGCCTGGGCCATGCTCAAATGACTGACATCCGGCGCCGGCGGGGGGGCGATCTTATCGCTGTTATCCATATCCGCCCCCACTTCTGCCACAGAGAACGCCCCGGAAAAACCGGTGCCCCCGGTGCGGATGGTGCCCACCGTTTCCAGATCTCCTGACGTCTGCTCTGACTGCTGCTGACTTTCAGGGTCCGGAGAAGCCGTACTGCGCTCCGGTTCCGGAGCTGACGGTGTCGATGGCGGCTGGACAGGATCTGCTACCGGCCGCAATTCGCACTCGGCACCGGCCTGTTTCAACACCGCGCGAAATTTCATGGCGGTGGCCTGGTCCGCATCCTTCTTCAGCACCACCGGTTGCCCGGAGAACAGTTTCTCCACCCGGGCCGCATCCATTTTGAAAATTTTTCCCAAATTGGCCTTCACCGTAACCGGGTCCGACCCTTTCACCAGCTGACCGGCAAAGACAATATGAAAACGGGCATCGGCCATTGTGAATTCCTCTCTCATTCTCGTTCACTACCAATGTAGCGCACTCGACCATGGGCAGCACGGTTGCTCAAAGCCTGTTGACCTGTGTTGCGTGACGCATGCAGCTTGAAGCAGCCATCACGCCATTTCACTGGCGGCGTATTCAGCCAGCGCAGCAATGGTGCGAGACGGATTCAGGCCCAATGCACGGGGCACCATGGCACCATCAATCACAAACAGATTGGGATAGTTGAACACCTCTCCCCGGTGGTCTACCACGCCCTGCTCCACAGAATCCGCCATATTGCAGCCGCCCAGTGGGTGCGGGGTTACCAGGTCCTTGAACCAGCCCCAGGTCGCCGGCGTCATCGGATCGCCGCCCGTGGCAGCGGTCAGCGCCAGATGACGGTCTGCCAGCCCCTGGACCGCCTTTTCTGCCTTGCGATAGTCCCAATCCAGTTTCAAGCGGTCTTTCTTCCAGGGCCAGTACCAGCGGCGGCCCAGGTAGAAACGGCCGCCGGGATCGTCCATGGCCTGCCCGAACCAGGGCATCATCTTGGCAAAGGGGTCACTACTCTCTCCGTACTTGAGCATGGCGTCACCCAGCCGGGTGCTGGCAAAACGTGGATCCTTGCCCAGTCGCTCCATCCAGCTGCCGAGGATATCCGGCACGCCCCCATCTTCCACAAAATAACGGGCTCCACCATCTGCCCCATCCAGGTAATCAATGGCGCTGGTAATGGTCGGCCCACGAGTGGGGGAAATCTGGCGTTCGTCATAAAACGCCATGGTGGCAAAGTCACCATTGCAGGACCAATTATGGCCAAGCTTGCGGCTAAGTTTTGGCAGAGTTTTGTACTGATCCCGGCAGCGCAACAGCAATTCCGTGGAACCCATTGAGCCGGCAGCCACGATCACTTTTTCTGCCTTGAAGCGGCGCCAGCAGTGGCCGTCCAGGTCCCGGGCCAAAACTTCATAGCCGCCATCCACGGCACGAATGGTCCGCACATGATGGAGGGGGCGAACATCCGCACCGGCATTTTCCGCCGCCGCCAGGTAATTCAGATCCAGGGTATTCTTGGCCTGCACCGGGCAGCCCAGATCGCAGTTACCACAATGTACGCAGGTGCCCTGGGTTTTGCCTTGCGGATTCACCCAGGTCTTGCTGTGGCCATAGGAGTAAGGATCATCCCGTTGCGTGTTCCAGTCAGGGTCAAAGGTGATCGCTTGAGGCACAACATGAAACCGGTCACCGGCGCCGACGGCGTCGGCTCCCTCCTTCATCAGATGGGTTCGCGGCGTCCATTGATTTCCCGGCAGCTCCTGCACGTTGAGCATGACCCCAGTGGTATCATAATGGGGCTTGAGCGTGGTGTAGTCGATCGCCTCTGGCCACCCTTGGGCAAAGGCCTCCGGCTTGGCCTCGATACTGACATTCGCGTAGATCAGCGAGCCGCCGCCCACCCCGGCCCCCATAGCAATACTCATGTCGCCAAAGTAGCGGAAATCGATCCAACCGTTCTGTTTTTCCGGTTCGTCTTCATCCCAGAACCAGTCGCGCTGAGACACCGAAGGGTAATCATCCGGTAACCAACGCCGCCCCCTTTCCAGCACCACCACCCGGCTTCCCTTCTCCGCCATCCGGCAGGCCATCACCGAGCCGCCGAAGCCGCTGCCGATGATCAGGACATCCACATTTTCCATTATCTCCCCCAACCCCTGTTTTTATCGTCACCCTTGCGACAACGCTTTTTTAATCAAGGTTTTGCACTATAAAATTAACTGTCAATCCTGTCTATTTGCAGCACTTTCCAGTAATCTGGCGACTGTCTTCGCCGGCCTCATTGCAGCACCCATGGAACAGATCGATTTCGTTACTATTGAAGAGCAGCAACGCCCTCGCAAGCGCAATGGCGCCGCGCGTAAACCTGTTCCGAAGAAAGCCGCGAAGCCGCAGCGCCCGGGAGCCGTTCGCGACGGCTACCGCCGCCTCACAGCCGATATCCCCGCCGATCTGCACAAACGCCTGAAAATGCAGGCTCTGATGGAGGACCGCTCCGTCACTGAACTGATCGTGCAAGCCGCAGAGTGTTTTCTGCGCAATCGGGACTAGTAAAAGCACGCAGCATACCTGCCAGGTTAGCCCCCCCTCTTCTTTCACACAATCGTAACCCCCCTGTCATTCCTCCGCACCGATCCATAACCATCCTGACAATTGACGCCACCGTTGAGGAGCTAGCAGATGGCTGCGGATCTGTTTTTGTTAGGGTGCACCCTGGTCTTCGGGGTGAGCTTTCGCTTTCTCTTCCATCACCTGCCACAAGAACGTTGGCAATTCGTCGCCTCGTTACCCCTGAAAAAAAACAGCGATGGCTCCTGGCAAGGCCTGAACCTGACTTTCTATGGGTTATTTACCGGCATTGCAGGCGGGCTCGGGGTTGCCGCCTTCATTCTGCTCACCGCCTCCGCTGGCGTAGCCCTTGGTACTGCCCTGCTGCTAACGCTGGGAGTGCTGACCATTTGCCTGCCTGCGGCCAAGATAATTGCCACTGTGGTGGAAAAAAACCGCCATGGTTTTACCGTGGGCGGCGCCAGCTTTGTGGGCATTATCATCGCCCCGCTTTTTCTCTGGCTGGCTGACCTGGCCAGCCAGAGCTGGTGGGACACGGCCCTGCCGATTCTGCCCATGCTGGCGGCCATGTCCATTGCCTATGTGCTGGGTGAAGGCATCGGCCGGCTGGCGTGTATCAGCTTCGGCTGCTGTTACGGCAAGGCACTAAATCGCTCACCACGGTGGGCCCAGCGCCTGTTCTGTACCCTTAATCATGTGTTTATCGGCAAGACCAAGAAGATTGCCTTTGCCGGGGAAATGGAGGCGGTAAAGGTGATCCCCATCCAGGCAGTCACCTGCGTCATTTATACCGCCCTGGCCCTGCTCTGCAGCGCCTTGTTTTTCCATCGGCAATTTGCCCTGGCCTTTGCCCTGAGCCTGGTGGGCAGCCAGTTGTGGCGGGTGTATTCCGAGACACTGCGGGCAGATTATCGGGGCGGCAACAAGCTGTTCTCCGTCTACCAACTGATGGCACTACTGGCCGCGCTCTATGGCGTTGCCATCAGCCTGGCGTTACCTGCCCATGCCGCCCTTGCCCCGGATCTGGCTGCCGGGCTGGGCGCCCTGTGGTCACCGGGCGTCATCCTCAGCCTGCAGGTCATCACCCTGGTCATGTTCTTCTTCTCCGGCACCAGCACCATCACCACCGGCGAACTCCGCTTCGGCCTGGCCGCAGACTGGCGCAGCCAGGCGGGGTGTGAAAAGGAAGGGTGCAAAGGAGAGGGGAAGGCGGCAGCCTGAACAGCTGCAAGCTACAAGTCTCAAGCTACAACACGAGAAACGAATGTAGGGTTTCCAACGCAAGAGGCCGCGCCCAGGACTCGGGCGCGGCCTCTTGCGTTTCAAATACCAACATTATTGAGCCGCGTTGTAGCTTGTAGCTTTGACCTCACCCCAACGCCACCGCCTTCACCTGCGCATAAAGCTGCGCGCCGGGGAACACTTCCAGCTCCCGGGCGGAGCGGCTGGAGATGCGGGCCAGCAGGCGTTGATCGCCCAGGGCCAGCTGCACCATGGCCTGGCCCGGGCCGACTTCGCGCAGGCCGACCACCTGCACCGGATGGATATTGAGGATGCTGGAATCCTGCGGCGCCTGGCGACACAGACTCACATCCCGGGCGGCAATACGGAGGCGCACCGGTTCATCGCCCGCCACCGGCTGTGCCGCCGGCAGCCAGAAGGTCTGCTGCGCAACGGTCACCGCCTGCAAATGATCCTGGCTGTCGTAATCCCCCAGCTCGCCGTACAGCAAGGCGGTGGCATCGCCCCGCTGGGCCAGCGGACCATCCAGCCGGGACAGCTCCTCATGGGCCTTGCCACTGGCCACGATACGGCCCTGCTCCATCAGCCAAACCTGCCGCGACAGGGTCAGTAACTCATCCAGATCATGAGTGACGTAGATCACCGGCACCCGCCTGGCAATCTCACTGACCATGCCCAGCAGTTCCTGCTTGTGACCGTGATCCAGGCCTGACAGGGGTTCATCCAGTAACAGCAGTTCCGGCCCAGCCAATAGCGCTCGGGCCAGTGCCACCCGTTGAGCCTCGCCACCGGACAGTGTCGCCACGGAACGATCCAGCAAAGCTTCGATTCGCGTTTGGTTGACCACCCTGTTCAGGTCCCCTGCCTTTCCCCGGCGCTTCATCACGTAGGTCAGATTGCCGCGTACACTCAAATGGCGGAACAGGGTCGGCTCCTGAAACATCATGCCCAGAGGGCGCTCCCAGGGCGGCAGCTTGACCTCATCGGTTTGCCATAACTGCTCACCGAAGCGAACCTCGCCATCGCAATCCTGAAGGCCCGCGAGCATACGCAGCAGCGTGCTTTTACCGGAACCGGAAGGGCCGAACAGCACGGTCACCCCCGTGGCCGCGAGCTGCGCCTGCACCTGCAGGCGGCACTGCCCCACCTGTCCGGACAGGGAGAATGCCAGGCTCATGGCATCACCCCCGTGCTCTGCTTGCGTTGCCAGCGAAACAGGGCCCACAGCATCAGCACCGAGGCCACCAGCAACACGGCGGCCAGCCGGTGGGCATTGGCGTAATCCCCCGCCTCCACATGCTCATAAAGCGCCACAGAGGCCACTCGGGTTTCCCCCGCCAGGCTACCGCCAATCATCAGCACCACACCGAATTCTCCAAGGGTGTGGGCAATACCGAGAATGGCCGCAGTGGCATAGCCCTGACGGGCCTGGGGAATCACCAACGAAAAGAAGCGGTCCATGGGTCGGGCACCGGACACCGCTGCCATATCCAGCTGGCGAGGCTCAATGGCTGCGAAGGCATTCTTGAGGGGTTGCAGGACGAACGGCAGCGAATAGACCAGCGAGCCAATCACCAGACCGGTAAAGCTGAACGCCAGGGAGCGTGCATCCTCCCATTGCGCGAACCAGCCGCCCGGACCATTCGGGCCCAGCCCGATCAACAAATAAAAACCCAGCACAGATGGCGGCAGTACCAGCGGCAGCGCCAGCAAGGCCTCCAGCAGCGCCTGGCCGGGCAAACGACGACGGGCCAGCCACCAGGCCAGCGGCGTACATAGCATCAGCAGGATGACGGTGGTGACCAGCGCCAGTTTGATGCTGACCCACAGGGCCAGCCAGTCGCCATCATTCAACATTATCGGCGACCTCATCGGTACGGTAACCCAGCTTGCGAATCATTCCCTGGGCCTCGGCAGAAAACAGAAAATCATAGAAATGGTGTATTGAGGGAGAATCTGTCAGCAAACCTGCCTGCTGAAGAATGGGCGGATAATACGCATCGGGGATACGCCATTGTCGCCCCCCCTGGCCTCGTATCTGACTCAGTGCCACAAAGGCGGCCTCGGCGGCGCCGCTGCGGGCAAAATGATAGCTCTGCCCTACGTTCTCCGCCTTTACCAGAACCACCGAATCCGGCAGCGGAAATCGTTCCATAACTGCCTGAGCGGCCTCCCCATAGGGCGCGGTACGCGGGTTAGCCATAGCTACTGGTGTGACCATACCGGCTATCAGCGATTGGCCATCGAGTACTTCGCCGGCGCCCGGAGACCACAGCACCAGCCTGCCAATGGCATAGGTGCGCACAGTGCCCGCCAGAATCAGCCCTTCCGACGCCAGCTCTTGCGGCCGTCGAGCATCTGCGGCAAGGAAAATATCGTAGGGCGCCCCCTGTCTAATCTGCGCCGCCAGTTTTCCGCTGGAACCCACGGTGATCTGAATATCCGCCTGGGGATTGTGCTGGCGATACTGCGTGACCAATTGTTTCAGCGGAGAGAAAAAATTGGCAGCGACAGCAACCTGCACGGGCTCAGCAGCCGCGATGGCGGCAACCACCAACAGCAGGCTGGCAAACAAACACTTCATGGAGGCTCCACGACGATGACCTGGCAGGGCCCAGTCTATGTCATCACGCCGGGCGGCACTATTGGTGATCCGTACCGGAAACTGGTCTCCTACAACAGGAGCGAGGTACGAGTAGTGAGTAACGAAAACAAGCTTTTTGCTCTTCGCTACTCGTCACTCGTGTCTCGAAACTGGATCACTCAGGACGGCTTGCGGGGGTTCTGGCCGCGATGCTGGCGGCCACGGGCGCGGGCCAGCTCGATCTGCTTCTGGCGTTCGGCAAAACGCGCCTTCTGTTCCGGCGACGATTCGTCGTAGCACTTGGGGCAGGACACGCCCAGCTGGAATTTTTCCGATGCCTTTTCCTCATCGCTGATGGGCCGACGACAGGCGTGGCACTGGTCAAACTCACCAGGGTTGAGATCGTGGTCAACGGTCACCCGTTCGTCGAAGACAAAACATTCGCCTTCCCACAGGGAGTCTTCCCTGGGCATTTCCTCCAGGTATTTGAGGATGCCGCCCTTCAGGTGATAGACCTCTTCAAAGCCCTGCTCTTTCAGGTAAGCGGTGGATTTTTCACAACGAATCCCGCCGGTGCAGAACATTGCCACTTTCTTGTGTTTGGCCGGGTCCAGAGTGTCCTTCACATAATCGGGGAATTCCCGGAAGGTGCGGGTTTCCGGATTGATGGCGCCCTTGAAGGTGCCCACTTCCACTTCGTAATCGTTCCGAGTGTCGATCAGGATGGTTTCCGGATCGCTGATCACCGCGTTCCATTCTTCCGGGCTCAGGTAGGTGCCCACGGTGCGGTTCGGGTCGATCCCCTCCACGCCCATGGTGACGATTTCCTTCTTGAGCTTGACCTTGGTGCGCAGGAAGGGATGCTCGTCGTGGAAGGACTCCTTGTGCTCCAGATCTGCCAGACGCGGATCCTCACGGAGCCAGCCAAGCACCGCATCGATGCCGGCCCGGGGCCCGGCGATGGTGCCATTGATCCCCTCATTGGCCAGTAACAGGGTGCCACGCACATTCTGCGCAAGCATCAGCGCCAGCAGTGGCTCTCGCAACTGCTCGAAATCGTCCAGACGGACAAACTTGTACAGGGCAGCAACGACAATGCTGTCCGATCTTTCCACTTTATGCTGACTCACGCCTTGAACTCCGGATCGTGCTTGCTGCCACCAAGACAGTCAGGGGATGCACTGACTTCACCGCCCTTGGCCTGCCACTCCGACACGGTATAGGTGTGCAACGCCAACGCATGCACAGGCCCCGCAAGCTCGTCGGCCAGTACCTTGTAGAGCATCTGGTGACGACGCACTGGCAGCATGCCGTCAAAGGCATCACTCACCAGCACCAGCTTGAAGTGCGTTTCCGAATTGGGCGGCACACTGTGCTTATGGCTTTCGTTTTCCAAGACAAAATGTGCCACAGGGACGGACTCGGAAACCTTGCGCTCGATCAATGTTGCTACGCTCATGGCACTCACCACACGGGAATTTTGCAGATCAAAATCAGTATAACGCGGCGCTGAAGCCGCGCGGGGGCGGTATTCTACGCGCTTTCGACGACCCTGAGAAATGTCCGGCAGTCAGACACTATCGCTCACTGCGGGACTGGAATGATCGGTTCCCAGAGGGCCTCGGCAGCCTCATCGAGTAAACTTGCCATCTCCTCTCCCGGCCCTAGCTGGCGCACCTGACGCTGCGCGGACCAGCACTGCCAGCCCGGACCATCGCCGTGGGCAAACGCCCCCCAGGCAGCCTGCACCTTACGGGACAAGGCCCTGGCGGCATCACCACCGCCAGTAAAGTACATTCCCGCCGGAGTATCGGTGACACCAAAGACAAAGGGCACATCTACCACATGGCAGGCTCCCAGCGGCAGGCCGAAGGGCTCGCTCTGCCAGGTAAACTGGAATCCCCAGCAATCCGTGCTATGGCGACTCTGGGCATCCAGCAGACGGACTGTGGGCACCCGGAACAGACGATCGGATTCCATGGCCGAAAACACATCCAGCGGGCTGCGACGGGGATCCGGCTTGACCGTGGTGCGGTAATAATCGAACGCCCGGGCACCATTGCCCGGCAGCCCCCGTTCAAAGCGGCGCAGGATTTCCTGATCATCCACGTCCCGCAGGGATGCCATTTTTACTGTTCCGGCCAACACCCCGGCGTACTGGAAAAAGTGATATTCATCCTGGCAGACCCCGGCCAGCAGTCGCTTGTCCGCGGCAGCGCCAGCGGCAATGGCTTCAATCGGTAGCTGTGGCAACAGATCACCATCCACCATGGGTAGAAAATTCATCGCAAACTGTGGTGTTGTCGTGCGCAGGCCGCGCTCAACCAGCACTTTTACCGCCTGATTCTGGGCCTTGATCCAGTCTTTGTCGGAGCAGTCGCGCAGCCTCTCTGCGGCACTGCCATCACCGGGCAGAGCGGCCACAAAGGCATCGGTGACCTTGCGGACCTGTTCCGGAGCCAGAACAAAATCTGCCGCACCGGACTGCACGATGGCAGCATGGAACAGTGAGGCCGCCCGCGGACATGCCAACAGAGCACAGACGCTGAAGCCACCGGCGGATTCTCCGAATACGGTGACCCGGCCGGCATCACCGGCAAAACCGCTGATGTTTTCCTGCACCCACTCCAGAGCCGCCAGTTGATCTCGCAGCCCAAGATTGCTGTCGGCTTCAAGTTCCGGCGCCACCGCCGAGAAATCGGCAAAGCCCATGGCCCCCAGTCGATAGGCCGCATTCACCACCACCACCTGCTGGCTACGGGCCAGTTCCGCACCGTTATACAGCGGCTGGGAAATGGAGCCGGCCAAGTAGGCACCACCATGGAACCAGACCATCACCGGAAAGGGCCCTTCCCCCTCCGGCACCCAGATATTCAGGTACAAGCAATCTTCACTGGACTCGTTAACTCCCATCAACGGGTTCTTCATCTGCAGGGAGGGTTGGGGATAGTGGTCGGCTGCCACTGCATTATCACCCTCCGGCAACGGTCGGGGGGCCTTGAAGCGATGCTCGCCCAGCGGCGGCAAAGCATACGGGATGCCTCTGTATTCGGTGACACCGTTACCGGTCAGTCCCTGATAGCGTCCCTGACGAATTACTGCTGACATGGAGGGGTCCTTTTCTGATTTCTGTCCGACAGCCTTGCCCTGCCCAATGCGCTCTCACGCCGGGCAATCACCGTATAGATGCCACCATAGCCCACACCTAACAGGCTGGATGTAGACCTTAGCAAATTACCTACTGATGAGTAGGCCAAACCTAATGTTTAATTGTTAGACAACATTAACAACACTGTCAGAATCCTGACTTACACTTGTTCACGCCCTCGCAGCCACCGCCAGAGGGCTTTGCTAATCCATTTTTTCTACGGAGGGAAGCC
>Ga0208468_1000275_pt1 | contig 16710 bp, 18 predicted proteins | sample DeeseametaMP0960_FD_184198 | JGI IMG/M metagenome (GOLD analysis project Ga0208468, IMG submission 184198) | Marine microbial communities from the Deep Indian Ocean - MP0960 (SPAdes) | ecosystem: Environmental > Aquatic > Marine > Oceanic | place: East of Madagascar, South Indian Ocean... | reverse complement strand
GCCGGCTACATCGAAGGGTTTGAAAGCTACAAAAATACACAAATAGCCAAAAGCAACTCAAACCCCGAAGCGTTTCGAAAAGCAGAAAGTTTTAGGCTATGGAGCAAGTTCGATACAAGCTTTAGCGGTGGTCATGCACTGTCGATTACACCTTACTTACGCAACCAGGACATGCGTTTTAGAATGCATTTTCTTCCAGGCAAACCCCTTGAAACGAATGCCCAAAAAGGCGTTGGTGTGCTGTCTCAGTTCAATTACGTCTTCAATGACAACTTAAATACGGATATAGGGCTAGACGTAGAATACACAGAAGGTGAATTAACCCAGTCACAAGACAGCGCCACAGAAGGGTCAGCCTTTTTGGTTGAAACCATTCCTGCAGGTAAACACTATGATTATGATGTAGATGCCACGCTATTTGCGCCTTTCTTTACCTTTAATTGGCAAGCTGAGCATTGGGCTATTTCTGTCGGCGGGCGCTTTGAGTCTATGCAATACGACTACACCAACAATATGAATGTTGGTCGTGTACGCGAGGATGGCACACAGTGCGGTTTTGGCGGCTGCAGATATTCCAGACCAGCAGACAGCGAAAATGATTTTAATAACTTTAGTCCGAAGTTTTCACTTCGTTATCAACTTAATCCTCAAACACAGTTATTTGGCGGCATCGCAAGAGGCTATCGCGCGCCTCAGGCAACAGAGCTGTATCGTTTGCAGCGTGCACAGACTGTTACTGATCTTGACTCGGTAACGGCCGATAATATCGAGATGGGCGTTTCAGGTACACTATTTGACGGCAGCTATACGCTTAGCCTTTACAGCCTACAAAAAGATAATGTGATTTACCGCGACAGCGACTTTTTCAACGTAAGCAACGGCGAAACGTGGCATAGAGGCGTAGAGCTTACTTTTGACCAACCGTTAAGCGATATACTGCGCTTAGATTTTGCTGGTACATACGCAAGGCATACCTACGAGCACAGTCAGCTCTCAGGTGAACAAGACATTAAAGGTAATGATATTGATACTGCGCCAAAGCTTCAGTTTAACGCTCGTTTAAGCTTTGAGATGTCGAGCAAGGTACAAACGCAGCTAGAGTGGCAGCATGTTTCGAGCTATTTCACCGACGCTGAAAATCTCAACGAGTACGAGGGGCATGACTTGGTACATGCGCGTGTACGCTACAGCGTGAACGAAGACGTTACATTGTATGCGCGGGTTAACAATGTATTTGATACGGACTACGCTGAACGCGCCGATTTTACTAGCTTCACAGGCCCTCGATATTTTCCTGGGCGGCCTCGAAACTTCATGATAACGGCATCGTTCACGTTATAGCTTCAAATAAGCAGCTGTAATAGATAATTATTAATCTTGAAAATACAGACTATTGCCGTGATTTGCTTGTACCGCAGCGGCATCAGGCGTAGTCTGTAGGCATCAGCATGGGTCTCAGTCACGCCATGTATAGCGCTTGGAAAGGTCAGGCGACATACGTGGAATGATTGTTAATAGGTATACCCATGCAAAAAATAGTAATTGTTGGTGGCGGTGCTGGTGGTCTTGAATTAGCCAGTCGCTTAAGCCGCACCCTCGGGAGAAAGAAACAAGCCGAAATTACCCTCGTCGACCGCAGTCGAACCCATATCTGGAAGCCGCTATTACACGAAGTGGCCGCCGGTGTAATTGATAAGCATTCAGACGGTGTGGACTACGCCATCCACGCTGCAGCTCACCACTACCGCTTTCAATTAGGTGAAATGTGCTCGCTTAACGCGCAAGCGCAAACCATAACCTTGTCGCCTTTAATCGATGAAGAAGGGACTCAGGTTTTGCCTGAACGCGAGATTCATTATGACCAGTTAGTGCTGGCGGTTGGCAGCGTGAGTAACGACTTTGGCACACCTGGCGTTGCTGAGCATTGCTACTTTCTTGACTCGTTAAAGCAAGCTGAACGTTTTCACAGAGCGCTTCTTAATCAGCTAATCCGCATCAATCAGCAAGAAGATAAAGACGCCAGAATTGATGTCGCTATTGTCGGGGCAGGAGCAACAGGTACTGAGCTAGCCGCTCAACTTCACCATGTGGCGAATTTGTCCAAGGCGTACGGAATGCCAGACATGTCAGCTTCTCGTCTTAAGATTACGATCGTAGAAGCGGGAGAGCGTATATTGCCTGCGCTACCTGAGCGTATAGCAAACTCTGCAAGAAAAGCGCTGCATAAGTTGGGCGTAGACATTAAAGAGCAAACCATGGTGGCAGAAGCCGACGCGAAAGGGCTGATCACAAAAGACGGTGGTCGGATTGACGCTGATTTAATGGTGTGGGCTGCGGGGGTGAAAGCACCGGACTTCATAACAAAGCTTGCGCTTTTTGAAACGAACAGAGCTAATCAAATTCTTGTTGATAAGCAGCTTCGCAGTTCATCTCATAAGAATATTTGGGTGTTAGGCGATTGCTGTGGTTTCCAGCAGGAAAATGGGAAGTGGGTGCCGCCTCGAGCGCAGTCTGCCCACCAAATGGCGGATATTGTTGCGCATAATATAACGTCGTTATTTAATCAAAAAGACACGAAAGATTTTACTTACAAGGACTATGGATCCTTGGTTCACTTAAGTAAATACAGCACTGTTGGAAGCTTAATGGGCTCACTGTCAAACAGCAGTATGTTCATTGAAGGGCGTCTAGCTAAGTTGGTTTACGTTTCTTTGTATAATATGCACCAGTTTGCAGTACACGGAAAAATTAAAGGTGCTCTAAAGCTCCTTGTGAAGAAGTTAAGTCAGGCCATCAGCCCTAAGCTGAAGCTTCACTAACCACATGTAAAAAAAGCCCCATGTTTGGGGCTTTCTTAAATCATAAATTTAGTTCGCTGGGACTAAATGTAAATAGCTATTGTTTCACGCCTTCAACGTGAAGCTCTAATTCTACCGTTTGCGACGCTGGGCCTAAATCATAGTCGATGCCATAATCTTTAAGTGCAATCGTCGTTGTGCCCATAAAGCCTGCACGATAGCCGCCCCATGGGTCTTTGCCTTCGCCAATCTTTTTGGCTTCAATTGTAATAGGCTTTGTTACACCATGAAGCGTGAAGTCACCCATTACATCCATCATGCCATTGCCTTTATCGACAATTTTTGTGCTGACAAACTTCGCCTCTGGAAAGTCGTCAACGTTTAAGAAATCGTCGCTCTTAAGGTGCTTGTCACGCTCTGCGTGGTTTGAGTCGATACTGTCGGTATCGATAGTCACCATAATTTTTGCTGCACTAGGTGCTGCGTCGTCGTAACTAAAAGTACCTTTAAAATCGTTGAAGCGACCAGTAAGCCACGAGTAGCCCAAGTGTTGAATTTTAAAGTTGATAGACGCGTGGGCGCCTTTGCTATCAATCACATAATCTGCGGCGTTAGCGGTGCTTAAAGACAGCGCAGCGGCCAAGGCAAGTGTTAACTTCTTCATCATTTCTCCTTTTTCCTCAATATCATCGAAGCCGTAACATCTGCTTCAGTGTGTCATCGTTACTAATAAAGTGGTGTTTCAGCGCAGCCAGCGCGTGAATGATTGCTAATACAATCACTGACCACGCAATATAAAAATGGGCCTCTCCTGCAATGTCTTCTTGATTTTCAAAGAACTCGCCCATTGCAGGTACAGAAAACCAATTAAATACGTCGATGCTTCTTCCATCGGCCGTTGAAATTAAATAGCCGCTCGCGAATAGCATGATAATCAAGGTGTACAGAAGCCCATGACCTATGCGACTTAACCTTTTTTCTAACGGGGTGCCATGTGACGGCGGCCGTGAAGTAACAACGCGCGTGACTAAGCGAATAACAGTGATGGCAAGCAAAATTAATCCAACACTCTTGTGCCAATGCGGTGCCGTCTTATACCAGTCGCTGTAATATGTGAGGTCGACCATCCACAGCCCTGAAGCAAACATGCCGACAATGGCAATGGCAGATATCCAATGCAAAATAACTATAGGTCTGGACCATCTTGATTTCATATCACTTCCGTTATTACTTACTTGCAATCAGGTTGTTTAGACCTTCAGTTAATGCGTTATCTCAAACGCTAAATGACCGCTGAAAAAACACCTCATGCATCAATTGAATCTAGTGTATTTCTAATTACGTTGGCTAAACATCACATTTAATGGGAGTGTTCGTTCTTGTTTTTAGAACGAATGTACAGAAAATAACCCACCAAACCTGAGTCGCGACACGGCTAGTTTTCTAAGACATGTCGTTTAATGGTCGATAAAATGCGCTAAACACCTCTATTAAACGCGCTAAATACTCTTATAGTTTAAATAGGCAGTAACAAAAGTGGCTGCTTTGCTTCAATGTTGTTTAGTTCAGTAGAGGTTGTACGCTTTGCGCGTTTCGTACGTTTTGTTGGCCGTTATTCTGCCAGCGTTATTTTCATCACTAGTATCCGTCTCCGTATTGGGAGAGGGAAGAAGTGTGCAAAATATTGCGGGGCAGTCGAACAGTGCAAATACGCTCTCAACCCTCATTAGCGAATGGGAAAGCTCCGCTTTTGAAGTATCTGACGACGACATTGATGATGGCATTTCGTTTGTCGACATCACCAGCGGCTTGGAAAAATACCGGTTTTCGGCTGGAAAAACGATTGATGCAAAAGCCTTTACTAGGCAGCGCGATAACATCATTCGAGGGCCACCTTCTTTCACTTAATCATTAAAAAACTGAATTTTTTATTTTTGATTAGGAGAAAGGTATGCACGCCTTAAATCTATATAAAACCGAAGCTATCGATACATTGGCATGGCCGGTTGTTGAAAACACTATTACTGTAAAATCATCTGCTATGGCGGTCTTCACTGACTTTAAGCAGCACTTACCACACGTTATTGATGCTCGAACTCCAGCAACGAAAATAGAGTCGATTATGCGTCAGTCTCATGTGCGTATGATGCTGGTGGTAAACAGTGAGAACCGTTTCATTGGTATTGTGACCAGTCACGATGTCGGTGAACAGCAAATCATTCAGCGTGTGAGCGAGCTTAAGATTAAGCGAGAAGAGCTCACTGTTCATGATTTCATGCGTCCTAAAACCTCGCTCATGTCGTTTGATTTCAGTGAGCTAATACGTTCATCAGTGGGCGACGTGATAGAAACACTCAAAGACTACGGGCAGCACCATTGCCTTGTCATGGACAGAGACAGCCATGAAATTCGTGGCGTAATCAGCGTGAGTGACATTGCTAGAGAGCTGCGTTTGCCGCTTGATATACAGGGCCGCCCTACGTTTGCTGAGCTGATCAACATTCTTGCCGCTTAATTTTCAATTTTCTCAATACTGAACCATACTTTGACTACGTGTTGTTTCAAAACAACTCGTAGTCAAAGGCATATATCGCCTTAACGGTATTTGCTAGCTTAATATTTTATCGAAGTAGTTAGGTGGTTATATGCAGTATGCTCATGGTGAATTTATTATTACACGCTGTGGTGATGCGGTGCTAACGCAAGCTTATGGGCCGTGGAACAGAGAGTGTGTAAATAGCTTTGCCAGTGAGTATCGCACGCTTTCCGAGTGCTTACATGGGAAAGCTTGGTGCGATATTGTTAGTGTTGTTGGCGAATCACTACTCATTCCTGATGCTGAAGCGCTGCTTCACGAACGTGTGGCTTCGGTAAATCCCATAGGGCTCACTCATGTGGCATTAGTGATGGGAGAGTCAAGCGTTCGAGCAACCACGCAGGCGCAACTTAAACGCGTGTATCGCGATACCAATATTGATTATATTTTTGTGGATTCCATAGAAGATGCTGTTGATTGGTTGTCTTCAAAAGGATTTTCCGTCGATAAAGATGGCATCGATTTGCATCGTGAGAAAGTAGCAATGAAGCTGTAGATAAAACTTGGTACGCATTTCGCAACGTTTCATAACATCTGTATAACATTGTTCGATGAAACGAGGCGATATTATGAATAGATCACTATTTCCTACCAGCGTTGTTACGAAAGCCTTCACTTGGGCATACCAGGAACTGGGTTTAAATATCAAGCAAGCTTCTGAAATATTGGATATTTCTCCATCTTCTTTGGCGCAGACTACGCTACTTGGGTTTGAGAGTGGCACATCAGAGTACAGAAAGCAGCTCGCTTTTATTCGTATGTATCATTTACTCATTTCATTGTCAGATGGGGACAGTGAGCAAATGAAGGCGTGGTTTAGCAGTTACAATATAACGCTGGGCGCGACCCCTTTTGAAATGTGCAAAGCGTATGACGGCATTGAGAGAGTCGCCGATCAGCTTCGCAAACTGAAGCAGTCGACTTATGGTCGAGAGCGCACACTCGCCGTTGTTGAGTTTTCTCATAAAGAGCACGTTGAAAAGACAGGTGCAAGGCTTCACTAAGCCACTTACTTAAGCGCTTTCGTCAATCGATATTATAAAGTCTGCGCACGCTTGCACCTGAGTAACGGGGATCATGTGGCCAGCGCCAGAAATAATTTTGTGTACCGCACTTCCTATTGCCTTTGTTACCGCGGTGATGTGCTCGTCGGGCCTCAAGATAGTATCTTTTTCACCATACAATACCCCAACAGGGCATTGAATATCTTCATAACGAGTTTGCTGACGGTGCAGACTGCCCTGCGCAGATACTGTATCTCTGCTACCTTCATAAAAGCTTCGAGAGTGAAGCGCTAATAAACCACCGCCTTCAGTTGAAAAGGACGGGGGGACAGGTTCGGGGTGAAAAATTTGTGCGACTTGTTTTCGACCTAACTTTGCACGCAGTGGACTGGCAATGGTTTTTGCAACACTGCTGCGTACCCATTCATTGGGTATGTAAAGCACCGAAAGAGGCCCGGCACCACCTTTTAGTGGTGTAGTTAACGGGCATAGAAGCGAAACCGATTTTATTTTGTCAGGTGCATCGATTGCCATCCTCAGTGCAATTCCTCCTCCCATTGAATGCCCAGCGATGCTCGCACTACCTATTCCCTCTTTTTGCATCCACTCGAGTATCATTTTACTTTGCTGTTCGAAGCTGGCGGATGTGCTTTTATAGCGGCTCGAAAATCCGCTGCCTGGACGATCAATGGTATAGACCGTGTAGCGGGAAGCGAGGGTTTTTGCTAATTCGCTAAAATTGTTACTATTGCCAAGTAAACCATGAATCAGCACAAGCGCCGGACCGTTTCCTTGCTTTTGCCAGTGAATAATTCCACCATCAACAGGCGTAAGTTTTCCTGATGGTGTGAATGAAGCTTCGATATTGCTGTCCATTTTGGCGGTAAACCAAATAAGCGCTACAACGATACAAATAATGATGAGCAATGCGATGATCATGTTTTATGTCCAAAATAAGGATAAAAAACAACCTATCGGTTAACGCAAAAATGGTCAAGTAAGCAGTAGTGATAGTGACCTATAGATGTAGAGCCGCTAGTGCTGCAACGTTAACGTGGTTACGCCATGACGTATTAGGATTTGAGATGGAATTAATAATAACCCCTTCTATCGCGATAGATGAAAGCGAAGCTGAATTGCAAGCTATTCGAGCACAAGGTAGCGGTGGGCAGAATGTGAACAAAGTAAGTAGCGCCATACATTTACGCTTCGACATAAATGGATCATCGCTGCCTGAAAAGCTGAAAGAAAAGCTACTTCAGCTTAAAGATAGTCGCGTAACCAACGACGGTGTTTTTGTGCTTAAAGCGCAAAATTATCGAACGCAAGAACAAAACAGAGAAGATGCGCTAGCGCGACTTGTTGCGTGGATAAAGGCTGCGACAATTGAACAAAAACCGCGCATAAAAACAAAGGTGAGCCGTGCGGCAAAAGCACGTCGTGTAGATGTAAAAAAACAACAAGGTGCTAAAAAATCTATGCGTAAGAAAGTGGAATTTTAAACAAAACTAATCTAAAGTATAAAGCCTTATAGATGTCATTTCGCAAGACAACGGAAAATTCTTACAATAATAAATGAATGTGTCTTGTGCTTATGCTAATTATTGGAACTTAGGGAAGCATACAAAGTGACGCGTTCGAACGTTATTCCTATGGTGTTATTTGCAGCCATAGTGGTTTCGCTTGGGATTAATACACCGCAAGCCGCAAACGAGATTATTGCTCGTTTGTTCAACAAATCTATTTCTAATACTGAACTACAGCCTTCACAGGCTGATGTTGACCGTTTTCAGTCTATTTTAACTGACAAGTCTGAGAAAGAAGTACGAGCTATTTTAGCTCAGCGTGCACTTGGTAATAAAATTACCGAGTCTGTTCTTTCAGATTTTGCCGATAAAAATGCGATAGAGCCAAATGAAAGCGAAATTCAATCTGCGTATTCTGTAATAAAATTATGGACCGTTGATTTGGACAGCGATGGCGCCTATCAAGATGAAGAGCTAGAGCGTTATCGTTTGGCAATGGCGGAAGGCATGGCAAAAAGCTGGAAAGTATCGAAAGCCCTTTACGAAGCGTACGGCGGAGATGTGGTTTTTCAACAGGATAACCCGTTAACACCAGTAGGAGCTTATCAAAAACTGTTTGAACAGTATCGCGAAAAGGGTGAGTTTGTTATTTACGACCCTGCTTTCAAAGCTGCGTTTTGGAGTTCAGTTAAAATGAAATATGCCAAAACTTACGACCCAGATAATATAGATTTTTCACTTCCCTGGTGGGAAAAGAGCATGACTGCTTCAGAAAAATAGTTCGAAAAGCCCTGTTTTTACAGGGCTTTTTTAATTCTTTTAAAAAAATCAAACTCAGTGCGGAATAAAAACTTTTCTTCAATCGTTATCTCAGTGTCCTTTATGAAAAACGGAGATAAACGGATGAAAAAGTTAAATACTGCAATTGCACTGGCTTTAGGTATCGCGTCAACGTCTGTGTTGGCTCAAGAAACCACGTTCTCTGCTAACACATCAGCTAATGCGTCGACTTCTACATCACTTTCACTAACAAGCGGTGCAACTACACAGTCTGCAAATCAGGTTAATACGCAGACTTCTGCCGAAGGCGAAGCATCTACGCAGAGCCAAATGTCCACCGAGAGCTCAGCCGATACCGGTTTACAATTATCCGCAAACCAAACAAGCAACGATCTATCTGCCGATCAGGGAGTGAGTCAAGTTTCTGCAACATCAGATAAGGCGAACTCGATAACTTCGCCAGTGGCAGGCGCACTGACAAGTAGTGTATCTGGGTCATTATCTGTACTGTCATCAGCGTCTGGAAATGCAGAACAAGTCGATGGAGCAGAAAGTGAAGCAGAAAGTACAGCGCAGACAGCGCCAAGCTTGGCATTGAACCAAATCGGTTCACTAGCAAACAATGGCGCGGAAAATACCGCAGGAGGTTCGCTAGCTGGCAGTGTAAGTGGTGCACTAAACAATACTGCAGAAACAGCAGCAGGTAGTACCTTATCGAACACGGCTGCAGGCACCATCGAAAGTGCGGTAAACGGCGGCGTAGCCAATACAGCAGCCAGCACCGTAGCAAGCTCAGTGACCAGTTCTGTAACCGGAATGGTTGGCACCGCTGTCGAAGGAACAATTACTGACACGGTAGGAGATACGGTAGAAGGCACGGTAGAAGGCACGGTAGCAAATACGGTGGATAGCACCGTAGCAAGCACCGTAAATAATACCGTGGCGAGTTCGGTTGAAAGCGCCGTAACAAGCACTGTAAACGACAACGTAGCTTCAAGTATTTCAGGTGCGCTTGGCCTTTAATATAAAGGCCTAAACCATTAGGTGGGCGTAGAGCAATCTTGAGCTAGCACGTTAAATAGCCACCTTAAAGTCTGAGTGCGGCTTGTCTAAATAGAAAGGCAAGCCGCTATTTAAGGTCTAGGCTGCAGGTGCGAATACACTGCCTCGCTATCGTGCATTCCTTAAAGCGAGCACCTCAAGTCAAATCTCACGTCTCTCCTTAAAAACAGCAATCGCTAAGTTTCACTTTCTCTGTGGTAGGTAACAACAATGAATACGCAAATACTTCAACACTCATCAACAACAAACAACCTTATTCGTGGCGGCCGCAAATGCCTATCGCTGTCCGTGGCAGCTGTTTTACTCGGTAGTAGCGCTGCTAATGCGGGCTCTGACAGTCACTCGCACAATGATGAAGATGCGAATCATACAAACGCAAAACACCAAACGATTTCATTCTCAGGGTCTGGCTATTTAGGGTACCGCTCTGATAGCAATGTGAGCGTTAGCGAGCTCGATACGAATTCAGATGTGGCCGACGACGCGGTACAGTCAGAAGCTCAGCTAAAGGTGCTGGTGAAGCCCACAGCGAAATGGGAAAATGTACTGTCGGTAAGTCAGGCGAATACCAACTATCAAACGCTAAGCGAGTTCGATCTTGGCCTTACCACACTGTCCGCTAGCACCAGCTATGCGTTTGACTTCGCCAAACTAGGAGCGCACTACTATCACGCTAGCGCTGAGCTAGACGGGCGTGACTTCCTCACCTATCAACAGTCTGGATTATCTGTCGGAAAATTGTTGGGGCAGCGCACTTACTTGCGTGTTAGTAGCGACCTTATCGATAAACAATTCGAGAACACGCCTGAAGGTGCGCCAATTCGAGATAGTGAAGCAGCTGCTGTGCGCAGTGACCTATTTTACTTCTTCGAAGGGGAAGACTTCTTCCAAATCGCACTTAAGTATCAAAATGAAGATGCCCAAAATAATGTGTTCGATTACACCAGTATTGGGATGGATCTAGCGTACACCTATCCTCTAGCGGTGTTTAGTAAACCCTTGAAGCTTACGGTTGCCTATCAATTAGATGTAAGAGATTACGCCTCAGAACAAGATGGAGGTATAGGCAGGGAAGACGACAGACACGTTGTTGAGATGAGTGCCGATTACGCCATTCACAACAATGTTGATATTAAACTGTCTACGCAATATGGAGACTTTGCTTCTAGTGTCGATGGCGCAAATTATCAAGAAACCATTGCTGAGTTAGGCATTAACGTTCATTTTTAGTGGGCGTTAATATAAATTCTATAATGAACAGCACGCTTAATTTAAGGCAGCACACCAAAACCGAATACGCTGTCTCGTCCGGGAGCCCCTGCATCTAAAGCTAGCTGCTGAAGTTTCAACAAGGCAGCGTTCCTTTCTTGTTTTTCGCGCAAAAAGCATGCATACAAAGCGGTGGCGCGCGGTGAAGCCATAGAGGTTCCCGTTTGCCTGATCGTTTTTCCATTAGGATGTGCGGCATTTACCGACACGCCAAACGCACCAAAATCAACGTAATCCCCTTGGTTTGCCCACCGGTAAATTACATTAGATTTATCAACGGCCGTAATGCCCAATGTTTCTGTATAAGCCGCGGGGTACAAGGGTAAAGAGGCTGGCCCCTCGTTGCCCACCGCTGCAATGATTTGAATACCGCTCTTATCCAATTGATTTATGACCCGCGCTAAAATAGGGTTGTCGGGACCTGCAAGACTCATGTTTATGGCGTCTACCTGCTGTGATGCAAGATAGTTTAAACCTTCAATTAACGACATTAGCGTAGCGCCTTGGCTAACGCTATTACGCGAATAAAACACACTGGCGTTAAATACCTGGCTAGACTTAGGCAACGACGCCGCCAATAGGCTGGCTACTGCGGTACCGTGGTCTGACGAAAAGGCAACGTCAGTTTCGCTGCCCGCATTGCCATCTTGCTCCTGATTTCGATCTTGATTATGACCAACAATAAAAGACGCTTGCGTTAAATTAACGTGTGAGAGCAGTGGGTGATTGGACGCTACATGAGTATCAACCATTTCAATGCGCAGTGGGGTTGGACAGGTGTCCAGCTTTTCCCTGCTTATCTCTTGAAAAGACCCGTTCGAAGTGGGCTTGGTCTGTGATAAATAAATATGATTTCGACCAATTTGAGACTGCAAATTATGGGGCAAACTGTTGCGAATAGACGACACATCATCCTCATCTCCTGTGACTTTAACTTTAAAAAGCCACTGAGAGAGCGCGGGCAAAAACTGAGCTTTTTGTATTTCAATATTGGCACCTTGAAAATGTACTTTGTCGGCTTCTTCCCCTAGGAATAGCCACTCCTTTTCGACAGCCAGAAAGCCATTTTCAACCGTTACTTCATTAACAACTACCTGGCCTGAAGTCGATAAAATAGTGGTTGCTGCAGGAGCGATAAATTGGGGGGCAGGAATGTCGCCTAGTACGCCCGACGCCACTGTTGATAAGTCTCTGGCGCCTTCGATAGATGATTGCGCTTTTCGTCTTGCTTCCTCGCGAATGGCGTTTAGGTCGGAGGAGGTTCTATCAATTATCGGACGCACAGGAGACACCACTTGATTCAATGTTCCTGCTAGTTGGGCTTGTGATATTGGTGCCGCAATCAAACTCAAAATCGCCACAATGAGTGTGTACTTCATTTTACTACCTTTACGTTAACGTTGGGGCAGATCGGTGCCTAAAGAAGGAATGGCATAAATTGTGCCATAGCCTCTATTAGAAGCCTGTGGTCCATTGTGCACAAACGTTGTTCTAAATGTGCGTTAAAGGCGAACAGGCATTTACCACTACCTTACAGTGTAGTGACGATTAGACAGAAGAAAAATTCCAATGCGACCCTTTAGACTGTTAAACATTCGCCTTGTCTAGATGGCTCATAGACCGCTGCAATACAGTGCAGTAAAAAATAGGTCTTAGTACGTGGAATAAAAACAAGAGTGGCTCGTTAACAGGGTAGAGATAACGGGAAACCTCACAAAGGTACATGAAAATGAAAGATGAGTTGACTGAACTCGTCCCGTCATTGCGAAAGTTTGCATATTCGTTGACGGGTAACATGCATGATGCTGATGATTTACTTCAGAACACGCTTGAACGGCTATTGAGTAAACCGCTTCCTGAGCAAGTTACATTAATGGCTTGGGCATTTAGAGTGTGCCGCAACTGTTGGATAGACGAATACAGAGCGAAGAAAGTTAGAACCAATGCGACTGATGCCCTTTCCTATGAAGCGCAATCGGCGAATAGCTGCAATGACATAGATGACGCTATAACGCAGACAATTACGCTTAAACAAGTCTCAAGCGCTATGGATGAGTTACCCTGTGAGCAAAGAGAAACCCTTTCTTTGGTTGCTGTACAAGGGATGAGTTACGCGGATGCTTCTGAAGTGTTGCAGGTACCGACGGGCACCATTATGAGCCGTCTTGCCAGAGCGAGAGCAAAAATATCAAACTTACTAAATGGTCAAAACGAGGTGCTATCGTGATCTTAACTGACGAAAAACTCTCAGCATTTTTAGATGGAGAGTTAGATACCGCTGAGATGGATCTGGTTCGTGAAGCGATAGCACACGATGTTACCGTCTCTGACCGACTCGCCGCACTTGCAGAAGTGGATAGAGTTGTGAAGGTGGCTGCTGAAAAAGCGACAGCAGTGGCGCTGCCCAAAGAAATCGTGGCCCTTTTGAGTGATGAAAAACCGTTAAGCCAGGCAAGCGGCGTACAGGCATCTGATGCAAGCCTAGCCAGCGTAAGCGCTGCAAATCAAAGCTCCGTAAATCAAAGCTCTGCGGAAAACGTTAAGTCGTTTCGAAAGAAAGCGAATTCAACTAATAATGCGCCACATAAACAAGCGAAGTGGAAGGGGCCTTTTGCAATAGCTGCGAGTGTGGCGGTATTAGCGGGCTTAGTGTTCTTTAATCAACAGGGCGCTGAAACAACGCAGCCTTCTCATTGGGCGAGAGTATCATCGGTACTCGACAGTAACCTAACTGGCGAAGCAACAACCTTTGATTCAGGCGTGACGGTTACGCCACAGTTGTCTTTCGTAAATACGGAGTTTAACTACTGTAGACAGGCTGAAGTCGCATCGAAAGATGAACTAAATGTAATGATTGCTTGTAAAGATAAGCAAGGTGCGTGGCAGCTTGCCGCTAGCAAATTGGACGAGCTAGGTGAGAATGCAGGTCAATATCAAACCGCCACTAGCGCTAAAGTAATGGAAGAAGAGTTAGACAAAATGATGGCGTCTGCGCCATTAAACCGAGAGCAAGAGAAAAACGCAATTGAAGCAACTTGGCTAGCTGATAAGGCCGAAGGAGTAAATGATGAAAACTAAAATTATGTTAGTACTTGCGATATTAATTATGGCGGGCTGCGCCAGTCAACCCGATTATAGACAGGCCAAAAAAGGCGGCTTTGGCTACACGGAAAGTAAGTTGAGTGATACCCAATATCGCGTGCATTTCAAAGCGAAGGGGTCTGATAAAGGCAAGGCGATGGATTACGCCATGCTCCGTGCTGCCGAGCTTACGTTATTAGAAGGCTACGACTGGTTTGTAGTGACTGACCGAGAGACCTTAGTAGATAAAGAGACCGTGCAAACCACACCTACCGCAGGCTTTAGCCAGCGATATGCACGGGTTACCGAATGCGGTGTGCTCACTTGCAGAACGTCCTACCACCCTACTACCCAATTCGAAACGGGTGTATTTGTAGGGGGCTCTCAGCAAAGTGAGATCGAAAGTATCTTGAGCATTGAGATAGGCAAAGGTACGCGTCCAACGTCGGCAACGAGCTTTGACGCAAGGGAAGTTCGCGATAACTTACAGCCTAAGACGGAAGAGTGATAAAAAATCAAAGGGCATAACCTCCCTTGACTTTGACACAAATAAAAAGGGCCGCTGCATTATGCAGCGGCCCTTTTAGTAGCAGTAAAGATTAACAACACAGTGATACCAGATTGTTATACTGCCAGTGTCTTAATTCATATATTGAAGACGGCGATTAATTAAAATAACCATCGACCTCTTTTTCAGCTTCGTCACGGCTTTTGCCATAAGCTTGTTGAATCTTACCTACTAGTTCTTCACGTCGACCGTCAATTACATCTAGGTCGTCATCGGTAAGTTTGCCCCACTTTTGCTGCACCTTACCTTTCATTTCTTTCCAATTACCTTCAATACGATCACTGTTCATAACTTGCTCTCCTTATCCAAACAATTGGTTGAAAAAACTGGCGGAATAATTGGCCAGTTATTTTCTTAGCAGCAAATGCTGTTCCATTGTGTAGGTATATGAAAGTATTGAATTTGTTGTTTATGAAAATTCTGTCGTACAGTTGTTTTTTATGCAGAATTTACAAGTTCTTGCAAAGCCTACAGGAAGCATAGTCATCAACTAGGCCAATGTTTTAGCATACGCTTCACTGTCCTGCATTTTTTCTATTTTATGTTGATCTTCGCTGCGGCCTTTCTTCCAGTAGCTACTAATATAAATATTCTCGTGCGCCACGGATTTTTCGTCCTTGAGCCATGTCCGAATCGCTCGCATATCAGAAAATTCACACGCCACCCAAACTGTGGGGTTTCCGTCGAGCCAAGTTAACTGGTCAAGGCGGGAAGGTAAAGATTGCTCATGTTCCCATATCACCGTTACTCCTTCGGGCTTCTTAAGTGTAACCGCATCCTTTTCGTCTTCAATTTTAATCACGGCGTAGCCTTTGGTTTGTACAGGAAGCTCGGCGAGGTGATTTCTAATACTAGGAAGCGCTGTCATGTCGCCAGCCAACAATATCCAATCATATTGCTCGCTGAGTCCCTTACTAGAACCGGGCCCTGCGAGCGTGATGATGTCGCCAGGCTTTGTACTTGTCGCCCATGCCGACGCAGGGCCAGTTTTACCACCATCGGCATGAATAACCATATCCAGAACCATTTCAGGCTTCTCTGTGTCAAAGTGCGCAACCGTATAGGTGCGCATTGCCACTTGGTTCGTATCTGTGGGGCGTTTCAGCGAGTTTCCTTCTAGGTCGAACATAAGTTTAATGTACGCACCTGCAGTGACCGAGGGAAAGGTAAGAAGGTCTTCCCCACTAAGGTGTACACGCTGCATATTCGGGGTAATTCGGACTGATTGGGTGACAATAGCTCTGCGAGGTTGCGGTTTAGACATTAGCTTACTCCTGTGATCTTGAGTAGCTATTCTATTTAGAAATAATTCTCATTTCTATTTCTAAAGGTGAAATGATCAGGATTGTTTAGTTCTATTTTTTAGATTAACTGACCGGTCTTAAGAGAAACTAATACAAATAAAATAGATAGGTGTACGTTGGATTAGCACTATAACAATAAGCGAGGAATACACACTGGAAAAGGAAGATTGGAGCAAAAGAAAAGGGGCTAAAATGCCCCTTAAAAAACCACAACATAACTTGGAAAACACATTTACACACCACAAAGACGCACACTCAACGACTTCATGTATAAGTTAAGATAGCCTAATTATAAAAAGGTTCCGCTTTTTTAAAAATAAAAGGTAAAAAAATAGATACCTTTGAAATAGGCGTATTCCTGTCACCTGTCAGGCTGACATTAATTCGCTAAGGCCTGTTTAGCTTTGATGACGAATTGGGCCAAATGTATAGCAACGGTTAACAGGCCCTAGCCAACGTGTCTTATTCTTCGCAATGTTATGTAGACGACGCTCGTGGTTGCTGCGATTAGCGCTGACGCTATAGCGAACGGAAGCGCGATATCCAGTTGGTAAATGAAAGCTGCCAGTGGCGGACCTATTACGTAGCCCATGGCAGTCGTTGCTGTGATTAACCCAGTGATTGTGGCTTGTTGAGAGGGGGCGCAGTAGGTCGTTGCTGCAGCTGCCAAAGATGGGTAGGCCATTCCCATACCTAAACCCATTAATGTCATGGCCGCATAA
>Ga0208468_1000270_pt1 | contig 16834 bp, 19 predicted proteins | sample DeeseametaMP0960_FD_184198 | JGI IMG/M metagenome (GOLD analysis project Ga0208468, IMG submission 184198) | Marine microbial communities from the Deep Indian Ocean - MP0960 (SPAdes) | ecosystem: Environmental > Aquatic > Marine > Oceanic | place: East of Madagascar, South Indian Ocean... | reverse complement strand
ATCTTATGCCAAATTCATATGCACCCGATTTTGCACAATGGAGTTTAGATGCTATACGTGAAGAGGGTGCAAGTCTCTCATGGCTCGAAGAGCAGCGTTTTGAATGGTCTAAAACAACTGCATATGCCCTAGAACAAATACTTCAAGGTAAGACAATTATTCTTATTACAGATGAAAAACATAAATGGCTAGAAACATATATACTCTCATCTGTTAATACGCAGCAGTTGGAACGTCCTCTTATTCCAATCGTAAGTATAGATAACATCTGTGTACATTACAATAGTATTAATGGTGGTGACATGATAGATGTCGTTGATGATATGATTTCTCTCTCTTACAAAGAAGACTGTTTTTTTTGGTATATTGGTAAGGGTAATGATAAACGTTGCGATATTGCCAAAAGAAAGGATAATAGTTACTATTGGATGTTTGATGAAGACTTTAATAATGCTTTTACTCTAAAGTCCTATGATAAAGATTTAGATGTAAAACTCTTACAGCTTTACAGACTTTTTGATGCGTCACTTAATGCTACCATGTTTGGAGAAGTAGATGCAAGCTCCTAACATTAAAGGTCATATTATTATCTCTGATGATATTGAGTCAGAAGTAAGTAGACTTGAGGAGCAGTTAAAACCCTTTCGTATTGTGAAGTTTATTATTATAGGAGAGGTTTTTAAGTTAGAACATGCAAAGGCTATTTTAGCTGAAGCATATATTAGTGAGTCAAATATAAAGTATATTATCTTAGGTTCGAGTGATTTCTCAGATGTAGCACAAAATTCTCTTTTAAAACTCCTTGAAGAACCTCCCAAAAACATTGAATTTATCATTATAAGCCCAACAAAGTCAAATCTTTTAAGAACTGTCCGTTCTCGTCTTCCAATCTTAAAAATAAATAATCACCACATAGTTCATGAGATAGAGTTAAATCTAGCACAGCTTGATTATAAAGATGTGTTTAGTTTTTTAAAAGAGAATAGTAGAGTTAAAAAAGAGGAAGCAAAAGACTTAGTCCAAGCACTCTTTCATAGAGCGACAGTTGTTGATATGCTTATCTTATCACCTTTACAGTTAGATAACTTTGATAAAGCATATAGACTGTTAAGTCTGAACTCCCGGCCACAAAGTGTTTTAGCAATGCTACTTATGAGTTTCGCGAGAGATAAGAAATGATAGTTGAGCACCTTAGTAATACAATTGATATAAAAAAATATTTAAAAGATATAAATGTAGATGCAGGTGGTATAAGTATTTTAGGTGCTAAGGCTAAAACTCATATAATAAAAATAAAAGACCTCAATGTTGGCGCAGCTAATATCTTAAAACAAGATGCTCTCTCAATAGGTGCAGATTTAGCTGTACCTCGAGGAACAGTACTCGCAAAAACCCCAACTGTAGAATGTCTACTTATCGCTACAAGTTCACAACTTAAAATATTAGGACGAAAAGAGTTAGCACAGCCTTTTGGTTTAAAAGACTTAGCACATAAACTAAAAGAAATAGTCTTAGTAGAAATGCCTAAAGTTGTACAAGTAATGGGTGTTATAAATGCTAATGATGATAGTTTTTATGCAGATAGCCGTTTTAATGCAGAAGATGCAGTGTTAAAGATAGAGTCAATGATAAAAGAAGGTGCGAGTATTATAGATATAGGTGCTGTTTCATCAGCACCTAATGCAATAAAAATTAGTGCAGCAGAAGAACTATCTCGTGTTAAACCACTTTTAGAGATGATACAAGAGAAAAAACTTTATGAAAAAGTGGAGTTCAGTATAGATAGTTATGAACCCATAGTTATAGAAGAAGCATTAAATGCAGGCTTTAAAGTAGTCAATGACATAACTGGTTTACTCAATGATGAGGTTTGTAAACTCTGTGCCAAATATAGTGCTACCGTAGTTATAATGCATATGCAAGGTACACCTCAAACTATGCAAGATAAGCCAGAGTATACTCATATTTTAGATGATGTATATCTCTTTTTACAAGAGCGAATGAAAAAGGCCGAGTCTTATGGAATACAAAATATTATATTAGATGTGGGTATTGGATTTGGAAAAACTTTAAATGATAACCTTAAACTTATAAAACATTTAGAACATTTTATGAGTTTAGGAAAACCTCTTTTAGTAGGTGGATCTAGAAAGTCAATGATAGCGAAGTTAGATAATAACAAAGAAGTGAATGAAAGACTAGGTGGAACTCTTGCAATACATCTTGAAGCAGTAAGAAATGGTGCATCAATACTTAGAGTACATGATGTTGAAGAGCACTCTCAAGCTATCAAACTTCAAGAGGCCCTGAATAAGGTGTAAGTCTAAACCATAATACCTTTAATCATGAAAAATAATAAACCTGCAAGTATTGCAGCAGCGGGAACAGTGATCAACCATGCTGCAATTATTTTTTTCACAGCATCACGTTTTACATACTCTACTCTTTTTATCTGTTTGATATGCTTTTTAGCAGATTTAATGATTTTTTCTTCATCAGCGATGAATTTATAAAGCTCAACTACTCTTTCATATTGTGTTGTACTTTTTTCATCTTGTTTATCTAACTTAGAAAGTTCAGCCTTGTAAGCATTGAGGTTTGACTTCTCATCCTTGATGATACTTTTGTCTTCTTCAATAGAAGTAGTGTCGCTGAGGTGTAGATATTCTCTTAAAAAACCAACACCAAAAACACCACCGATGGCGATATGAGTTGAACTAACCGGCAGACCTAACTGTGATGCAATAATAACAGTAATAGAAGCAGCCATAGCGATAGAGAAAGCTCTAATTTGGTCAAGTTCTGTTATTTCTGTTCCTACTGTTTTAATGAGTTTAGGACCATAAAGACCAAGACCAAGGGCAATACCTAATGCACCAACTCCCATAACCCATAGTGGGATACTAGCCTTGCTTGAGATACCACCATTTACAATTGCATCATTAATCGCAGCTAAGGGACCAATTGCATTCGCAACATCATTTGCACCGTGAGCAAAACTAAGAAGTGCAGCGGCAAAAACAAGAGGAATAGTAAAAAGAGTATTTACTGATGCCTTTGTGTTTTCTATAACTGTAGTATTGGAAGATAGTTTCACTCTTACTGAAATGAATACAATTAGAGCAACTACTCCACCCATAACTAAAGCTGTAAGTAAAGAAGGTTTGTTTGTCATCTCGATACTTACAAGTGGTAAGTAGTTAAGTATCTCAACTATTTGAGGCCATATTTTTTTTAGACCTTTAAGTGTGAGGTATGTTACAAAAGCCCATGACATGATAGAAACAAAAATGGGAACCCATTTTTTTGCGGCGGCAACCTTGTCATCTTGAAATACGATAGACTTTTTAATAGAGAACAAAAATGCTGCAGCAATTACACCACCAAGAACAGGTGATATAACCCATGAAGCAGCAATCTTTGCCATTGTACCCCAGTCTACTATATCAAATCCAGCAGCTGCAATACCTGCACCCATAACACCACCAACAATTGAATGAGTAGTTGAAACTGGAGCACGCATCATAGTTGCGAAGTTCAGCCAAAGTGCAGCAGCTAAGAGTGCAGCCATCATTGCCCAGATAAAAGGATCAGCATTACCACCAAATGCAGAGATGTCGATAATACCTTTTTTAATTGTTTTTACAACTTCTCCACCGGCAATAAGTGCACCAGCTGCTTCAAATACAGCAGCAATAACAATTGCCATAGTCATAGTCATAGCTTTTGAACCAACAGCAGGTCCTACATTATTTGCTACATCATTTGCACCGATATTCATAGCCATATATGCACCGATAAGTGCAGCTACTGCTAAGAACATATTGTTAGGAATTCCGCCATTACTTAAAAAACTAAAAGTAAGTACACCAATCATAAAAAATAGTGCAAAACCTAAGCGTGTAAAATCTGTACCACTTTTTTTAAGTGCTTCTTCTTCGAGCTTTTTCATTGTTTGGATTTCCATTATTTTCCTTCACTTTTTATATAGGCTTTGTCGATTTGTACTCTTTTGATTGGTTTACTACCATTTAGTGCAGTGTTATTGAGTTGTGTAAGAGTTATAAATGATGCAGCAGTAATTTGACCAAAAATAGTATGATGACCATTGAGCCAAGGTGTAGCAGCTGTTGTGATAAAAAATTGACTACCATTTGTAGCAGGACCACGGTTTGCCATAGCCAAAACACCTGACTTATTAAATGTTTTGTCTACAAACTCATCTTTAAAATCCATATGCCAGATGGACTCTCCTCCCGTACCACTCTCAGTAGGATCACCACCTTGAATCATAAAGTCTTTGATAATTCTATGAAAAGCAATACCATCATAATATCCATCTTTGATATGAGTCATAAAGTTTTCAACAGCTAAAGGAGCAACATCAGAAAAAAGTTCTATCTCCAAGTCACCTTCGCTTGTCTTAAGTACTATTATAGGATGTACAATATTGACTTGTTTTGTTATAGGAGTTGCACTTTTATTAGCTTGAGTAGGTTCAGAACTACATGAAATCACACTAAAACTTAAAAGAAATGTCAAAAATAGTGCAGTAAACTTATGCATATTACTCTTCCTCAAATGTTAAACAGACAGAATTGATACAGTATCTTTGACCAGTTGGCTCTGGACCATCTGGGAAAACATGCCCTAAATGAGCATCACAAGTACTACAAACGACTTCAACTCTCATCATTCCGTAAGCACCATCCTTTATTTCAGTAACTGTATCTTCGATTGTTTCGAAGTAACTTGGCCAACCTGTGCCTGAGTCAAACTTTGCAGCTGACTCAAAAAGAGGAGTACTACAACATACACATTTGTAAGTACCATCTGCTTTATTATCATTAAACTCACCGGAAAATGGAGCTTCTGTTCCATGCTCTCTACATACTGAATAGGCCTCAGAACTTAACTGTGCTTTCCACTCTTCATTACTTTTTTTGACCTTGTTCATATCTATTCCTTAGTTCCTTAATCTCTTGACACTCTTTTCGTACACTACATCACCTGATGTATATGTTAAATTAAAGACATATTCTATCTCATTTTCGCTTGTAAAACATAAATCCATAAGAATAATATTATTCGTATTGAGCAATTTATATTTGAATAGTTACAAAAGAGTAAGTTATCTAAATTTTGATTAATTGGAGCGGTATCACTATGTATAAATTCAGATTTGTCTTCTATAAATTAAGTCAGGTCATCTCTAAGTTTTTCTCTACTCATAGAGTTATTAAGGATAAGAATATTTTAATTTTTTTTGCAATAAGGTGTAGTACTTTAGCATATTGATTAGTGTTATGAAAATTAATTTCTCTATCTAATATTCTAAAATTTGTACTAAGGTCTGCAGTATTGTCTAGGGTACTAACGAGTACTGAAGTGGATTTCTTTCTTTAGAGAGATTGTAAGTCTTTTGATAATAATTGCAGCTAGAGTAGCAAGTTATGTAGATTTTTTAAAAAAGATGTGAGAGAAGATATATTTATTGTGATGGTAAAACAATACCTACTAAAGTTGGTATTGTTTTGAGTTACTATTCGCCTGAAGCCACACGATCCTTAAGACCTTTACCAGCTTTAAACTTAGGAACCATTTTATCTTGAGTAGTATAAGTCTTATCAGTACCAGGAACTTTACCACTTTTTCCTTTTTGAAGTGCAGCAGTAAAACTACCAAAACCAACTAAAGAAACATCTTCTTTCTTAACTAATGCATTTGTAACTGCATCTGTAAATGCTTTAATAGCAGCTTCTGCTTCTACTTTAGTCTTATACTCGCCACTTGCTTGTACTAATTCAACGAATTGAGCTTTGTTCATAAATTTACCCTTGGATTAAAATATTTCCGAACTTTCGTTAAGAACGAAATAATTCAGCTAGGGGTACTTTATACTTTATTTGCTTAAATTTTTCTTCTTTTTACTTAAATTTAGGATAAATTGTGATGTTTTTGTTGCTTTTAGTCCATAATTAGCCACTTTAAGGAGCTTTTTCAAGGTAAGCTTAGGCTTATTAAAAATGAGTAAAGAAGAAATTTCTTTTATCTTTTTATATTGATTTGTATGTATGGATAAAAACACTTCATCTAGACCATCTCGTTCATTTGTTGTTAGTGCACTCATCTGCTTAACTCCTATAACTTATTTATTTTTCTCACAGTTCTAATAATTTCAGCATCTTCTAAACTTCCTAACATTTTCATAACTGTAGCAGCGGCCTGTGGTTTAGCCCGACCTAATTTCCAGTCTTGATATGTACGCATTGAGATACCAAAATTTGAAGCCATATCTTTTAAAGATATTTTTCTTCCGTTGTTTTGAGACTCTAATGAGTTATGGAGGATATTAAAAAGATCATTGATTTGCATAGAACTATTATACGGATTAAATGCTTAAATATACATTTAATAATACAATATTGTATATTAATTGTATAATTTATATTATATTGAGTATATATATAATATATAAATATTATAATAATAGTTTTAATGAATATAATATACGGTTTACCGTGTATAATATATAAAGCTGAGCTGAGTAAACTAGATTGAAAAAAAATTAAAAGGAAAATTACTGATGAATGTTTAAAAAGGAGGAGAAATTGAGTTTAGGGGAGAACGGATTTGCTAGTATTCTAGCAAATCACTATAATCATATTTAGAGAAGTCTAAGTAAAGCTTACCATTTTGTTTGATAACACGAATATCTTTACCATATACTGCTAAAAATCTTTTTTTTATTACTTTTTTCTGATAGGTTTCTAAATCAAGTATTTTAAGGTACTGTTTAAGTTCTATAATCTCTTGTTTTTTCTCAATAGTTTCTATTTCGTGAATTGTCTGGGACTCTCCAGCTGCAAGTTTAGCATTTACAAGTTCTAAGATACTTTTAAGTTGCTCATCTTTTGAACTATATACTTGTTCAATTTTTGCCATCTCGTCACGTAACATCTGTTCTTTATCATCTATAAGTTTATCTATTTTAGTTTCAAGTTGGAGTATTTTCTCTTTGAGTTGTTGATTCTCTTCTTGATAAAGTCCTAACACCATAGCAACAGTCGTTTTAGGTTTTGTAACTATAGCTATGCTTGGTAGTATTTTTTCTTTCGTAAGTGTATCTTGTGTATTATTAGGTATTTCACTTCTTAATTCCGGATTTAATGAACTTCGTGGAACTATTATATATGTAATACCGTCCTCTATAATGTAGTTTAGCTTTCCATTACGAAGTTTTGAATGTATCATCTCTTTTGACATTTTAAAATGTTTAGAGTATTCATCTACTGTTAATCTCATCTTGTTCCTTTTACATAATTGAATCGTAGTTAATGTTTGGAGAATTAATAATCCTAGACTTCTTCAAGCAAATCAGACAGTCTCGTCTTCATATTCATGTTTATTTTAAAATGTTGTACAGTTGATTTTTTAAATTTTACTAGGCTGCATTTAAGACCATAACAGTTGCAATAGGAAAACTTTTAATCTCTAAGTACTTTGCACAGACATTGAGTCGATCACCTATAAAGTTCTTACTCGCTAGTATATCTTCAAATTCATTAACTTCACCAGTATGTGCAGCTATTCTAATTCCCTCAAAAGAATTACATTTTTAAAAATATGTTCTGAAAAGTGGTAAAACTTAAACCAAAAATGGGGTCAAAGCATTTGAACATTGGATTTAAGATACATTAAAATCCATGACCAATAATAAATTTTGGTAAAGCTATATTTGAATTGACTAACATACTTTTTATCATTGTTTAATATTCGTTATTTGTATACGAATTATATTTAAAAGTTCTTTTAAATGAACTTTTAAATATAATAACAGAATTATTTTTTTGAAGTGAGTATTTATGAGTAATGGAATTTTAGATATTGTAAAACCCGGAGTTCTTTTTGGTGAAGATGTACAAAAAGTGTATGAACATGCAAAAAAAATGGGGTTTGCAATTCCTGCAGTTAATGTAGTAAGTACAGACTCAATTAACGGTGTAATTGAAGCTGCTGCAAAAGTAAACTCTCCTGTAATCATTCAGTTTAGTAATGGTGGATCATCTTACTATGCTGGAAAAGGTCTAAGTAACGAGAATGGAAAAGCTGCAATAATAGGTGCTATCTCTGGTGCACTCCATACTCATATGATGGCTGAAGCCTACGGAGTTGCTGTTATCCTCCATACTGACCATGCCGCAAAAAAGCTACTTCCTTGGATAGATGCACTTCTTGATGCAGGTGAAGCTCATTTTTTAAAAGAGGGCAAACCACTTTTCTCATCACATATGCTTGATCTCTCAGAAGAGCCATTAGACTACAACATCTCTACTTGTAAAGCTTATTTAGAACGTATGAGTAAAATTGGTATGAGTATAGAGATAGAACTTGGTTGTACTGGTGGAGAAGAAGATGGTGTAGATAACACGGATATGGACAACACACTTCTTTATACACAACCTGAAGATGTATGTTTAGCTTACGAAGTTTTAGGTGGGGTATCACCTCACTTTACTATTGCTGCTTCATTTGGAAATGTGCATGGTGTTTATAAGCCAGGTAATGTTTCACTTACTCCAAAAATTCTTGATAACTCTCAAAAATTCATTAATGAAAAACATAATACTTCAAACAAACCAGTAAATTTTGTGTTTCATGGTGGATCTGGTTCTGAACCTAGCGAGATTAGCGAAGCAATCGGTTATGGTGTTATAAAAATGAACATAGATACAGATACTCAGTGGGCTACATGGCTTGGGACTAAAAACTATGTAAAACAATATAATGACTATCTACAATCTCAGATAGGAAATCCAGAGGGTGAAGATAAACCAAATAAAAAGTACTATGATCCTCGTAAATGGCTTCGTGCTGGTCAAGAGACTCTTGTAGATAGAGTTGTTCAAGCATTTAAAGACTTAAATGCGATGGATAGAAACTAGTATCTCTTGTATTCTTAGGATAAAAATGAGTGAAATAAAATTAACAGTTGATGATGTAAATATAAAGATAGTTTTAAGTATTTTAAAGAATTTAAAAAGTGGACTTATTAGTTCTATTGAGACTAACTTAAGTACTTCAATAAAAAAGACACACTATAAACCTCAAAGACAAGGTATTATATATGAGCATGAGTCAGGTGCAAATGATACTCAGGGTAAGTACTCTATTTCTGCCTATAAAGAGAGACTAAAGAGAAAGAGCTAGTTTTTGGTGATCTCCTTTATGCTTGGAGTACCGGGGGGGAGTAATTTATATAGCAAAAGTCAAGTAGGTGCTTAAGACGATTTTGATCAAAACATCAAAAAACTTTTGAATCAAAAGTCTTATCTTTTTCATTGCTAAAAATAGTTCTTCAACACCTAGCACTACATCTTTTTATTTGATGACTTTGAGTATAAAGCTTAATTTTTTTCTGATTTCTAAAAGATAGCATTATATTTGAGTTGTTTATTGGGTGAAAAAGCCCATATTTTCTATATACTCAGTATTAAAAAAAGTATATGGAAAAGTAACACAAGTGTTTTCATGCCAAGTTCTATATAAAACCTTTTTTACAAATATAATAATTATAGGCTATTTAGGATAAAATTATATCTATGAATGATAAAGTATTTACAAAACCGATAAAAAAACAGTTTGAATTTGATGAAGAGGTCGCAGCTGTTTTTGACGATATGTTAGAACGGAGTGTTCCCTTTTATAAAGAGAGCCAAAAAATCACACAATTTTTTACACATAAAAATTTGAGTGAGGGTGGTATTGTTTATGACTTAGGATGCTCCACGGCTACTCTTTTGTTAAATATACATAGAGACTTGGATGTAAATGCCAGCTTAGTAGGTTTAGACAATTCAGAAGCTATGTTAAAACAAGCACGTAGAAAATGCGAAGCATATGGAGCTGATATAGAAGTCGTAAATGCAGATATATTGGAGTATGAGTACAAAACAGCTGATATTTTTATCAGTAACTATACTCTTCAGTTTATCAGACCACTGGTGCGTGAAGAACTTGTAAAAAAAATAGTGACTAGTTTAAAAGACAAGGGTGTGTTTATATTTAGTGAAAAAGTGATTAGTCATGAATCAAAACTAAACAAAGACCTTATTGAATGTTACTATAACTTTAAAAAAACACAGGGTTACTCGGAGTACGAGATAATGCAAAAGCGCGAGGCTTTAGAGAATGTTCTTGTCCCTTATAGTGAAGAAGAGAATATTAAAATGGCGAAAAATGCAGGATTTACTCACTGTGAAGTTTTATTTCGTTGGGCAAACTTTGCAACTTTTATAGCTATAAAGTAGTTACTCCTTCCTTTTATCGTCTGCCCCAAAACATTTAGCCCCGATACTATCAACACTAAATACAACCACAACTGCAATACCAATAATGGTAGTGATTACAAAAAATACAATTAATCCTGTGCTCATCTTTAGTCTCCTTTAGTAAACATTTCCAGTAGGTTCAGGCTTTTTTTTCTTTAAAGCTTCGCCAATCTCTTTATAAGTAATAATATCATCTTTGCCACACTCTTTGTGGTAATAGCCTTGAAGATCGTAATACTCTTTACAATCACTATAATACTTTGCAGATATACCATGCTTGTTCACACAGCCACTAAAGAGTATGCTTACCATTATTAAAAGACTTATTTTTATCATATTTATTTGTAGCATTTTTTATACCTAAACTTTAAAAGTTTCTTTTGTTTTACAAAACTCAGTTAAAAAACATTTCTCGCAGTCTGGATTTTTAGCCTTACATATATAGCGACCAAATAATACCATACCTTGATGCAATGCATGTAGATCATTTTTAAACTTTTTAACAAGTGTAGCTTCTGTTGCTATAGCAGTTTTATCATCACTAAGTCCAAGTCTATGTGCAACACGAAATACATGAGTGTCAACAGCCATAAGGTTTGCCCCTGTGTACTCTATCATTACAACATTCGCAGTTTTTTGACCAACTCCTGCAAGTGTTTGTAACTCTTTTGTATCTAGCGGCACTTCTCCACCGTACACTTCTTCAACTCTTTGTGCCAAAAGAATGATATTTTTTGCTTTATTGTTAAAAAATGAACATGAATTGATAAAAGACTTAACATCATCAAGCTCTGCATTTGCTAACTCTTTTGTTCCTGGGTATTTTTCAAATAGAGGTGGAGTTAAAATATTTACTCGCTTATCAGTGCACTGAGCAGAGAGTGCAACTGCTACAACTAACTCATAAGCATTTGTATAAGAAAGTTCAGTTACTGCATCATCATAACGCTCAATAAAGAGTTGGTGAATCTCTAAAATTTCTTTTTTTGTGGCTTTTTTTATCATAACGGTAGTTTAGCATTGTTTACGATATAAGCAAGTAAAATTTTTAAAAATAAAAGTAATAGAGATGGATGTTCTTTTACTGTTTTTAATCAAAAAAGATAAGGAAATAACTTTTAGTCACAGATAGTAAACTCCTGTTAAGCAGTATAATAAAGGATTCTATGATGGAATAATGAATAACTTTAAGTTTATAATCCATATTGTTTAATAACTATTAGTTAATACATAATAAAATAACTGTATAAAACAAAGGAATGGGAATGAAATTAGCTACAAAAATTTTATCTGCAGTATTATTGATAGGAGTTGTTGCTTCAGCTAACACTCTTGTAACAGTAAATGGAAAGGAAATTACACAACAAGCCGTTGATACCGAACTTATGAATGCGACTCAAGGAAGATTTAACCAAGTTCCAGCGGAGAAGCAAGCTGAATTTAGGGAGCAGGTACTTAAACAGTTAATTGGTAAAGAATTGATCTATGGTGATGCACAAAAAACAGGTGTTTTGAAAACTAAAGAGTATAAAAAAGAATACAAAAAACTTGAAGAACGTATGAAAAAAGAACTGGCTATTAAAGTATGGCAGAAAAAAGTTGTAGATGGTATAAAAATTTCAGATGCTGCACTCAAAGACTATTATGATAAAAACAAAGAAGAATTTAATGAAAAAGAAGCAGTTCATGCTCGTCATATCTTAGTTAAAGAAGCGCTAGATGCTAAAGTAATCATTAATGAGTTAAAGCCTTTAAGTGGTCAAAAACTACAAGCAAAATTTGAAGAATTAGCAAAGTCTAAGTCAACTGGACCTAGTGGATCAAAAGGTGGAGACTTAGGTTTCTTCGCTCAAGGACAAATGGTTCCAGCATTTAATAATAAAGTATTTACAATGAAAGTAGGTACTATTACAATGACACCTGTTAAAACTCAGTATGGGTACCATATTATTTATCTTCAAGAAAAAACTAATGCAGTAGCTAGAAATTTTAAAACGGTAAAGCCTTTTATAGAACAACGTTTAAAGATGGAAAAATTCAAGTCTGTCATGCAATCAAAAATGGAAGCACTTCAGAAAAAAGCTACAATTAAGTAAAGAATTACACTTGTACACTGTCTCTCAAATCTCTAAAATTACTTTAGAAGGACGAGAGTTTTTTATAAAAAGAGATGAGACTATAGACCCTTATCTTTCTGGAAATAAATATAGGAAACTCTATATTCTTCTTCAAACTCCTAAAAATACTTTTACAAAAGTCATCTCCTATGGTGGTACTCAGTCAAATGCAATGCTTGCACTTGCAGCAATATGTAAGAGTAAAAAGTGGGAGTTTGTCTACTACACTAAAACAATTAGCCCAATTATAAAAGCACAAGAATACGGAAATTATTATGAAGCACTCTCTCTTGGGATGCATATAGTAGAGCTTGATAATGATTTATATAAAGAGTATATATCAGGACTACGTTTAAACTTAGATGAACTGACATTACTTATAGACCAGGGTGGGGCAGATAGAAGGGCAAAAGAGGGATTAGAAGTATTAGCAGAGGAGCTAAGAGTACAGTTTAAAGAAGAAGAGTTTTCTAACATAAAAGCTATAGCTACACCTTCAGGAACAGGGACTACAGCACTTTATCTTGCACTCTCTTTACCTGAATATACAATTTATACAATACCCTGTATAGGTAATGTAGGATATCTAAAAGAGCAGATGCAAGCACTTCATAGTATTCCTAAAAACTTAATTATTTTAGATCCTAAAAAAAAGTATCATTTTGCAAAATTATATGATGAGTTCTTTGATATATATGAAAAACTTAAAGAGAGTGGTGTAGAGTTTGATTTATTATATGCACCCTCTATGTGGCTATCTCTCTTAGAAAATACAAGAGAGAGTGTTTTGTATATACATAGTGGAGGACTGAGTGGTAATAGAAGTATGCTTGAGCGCTACAAGCATAAAAATTAATCTATAAAAGTTACAGACTCGTGTAAATTTACACGCTTTGGTTGATAAGAGTTTATTTTTGCTTCTCCGTCTGAATAACCTAATACTACACTATAAAGGAGAGCTAAGTCATCTGAGACTTCAAGTGCCTCAGCAACAACTCGGCCAAACTCAGTGGTAGAACCTTGAGGACAAGAGTCTATACCAAAATCCTGTGCTGCAAGCATAACACTTTGCATATATGCACCACAATCAATAAGTGCTCCTTGCGAGCCATCTATATTCGATTTATTTGTAAATACAAATATAACAGTTTGTGCACCAAACCATCTAAAGTTGTCTTTCCACATTTTTATACGTGTATCATTGTCTTTTCTATCCACTTCCATAAGTTTATAAAGATTTGAACCTGTTACTATACGACGCTTTTTATATGGATTTGTCCATTTTACTGGATAGTACTGAATAAATTGATCATTTGTGATGCCTTCATCCATTTTAGTAATGACTGCATCACCAACACGTTTAAGTGTATCAGCATTACTAACAGCATAAGTGACCCATGGTTGCATATTTGCACCACTAGGTGTCATCCCCGCAGCAGTAAGTATACTCTCTAGTGTTTCTTGAGGTATTTTTTTATCACTGTACGCTCTTTTTGAAGAACGATTTTGTAAAGCTTCTAAAACAGTTGGCATGTACAATCCTTTAATGGAATTATAGTGAAATAATATTAAGATATTTATAAAAGATAGATATGATAGCAACTATATAAAAAACTTGACAGTTAGTGACTCAACTTGCTATAATGAGATTACATAAAGGAGAATCAAATGAGTAACAATATTTTTGAGAAATTAACACATAATTTAACACAAGCAATTGAGAGTGCTATCTCTTTAGCCTTACATAATAAAAATCAAGAGGTACAGAGTGAACATTTTTTATGGGCACTGCTAACTAACTCTGATTCTATTTTAAATCAGATACTACGAAAGATGAATGTAGATAAAGTGGCAATGGAATTAGATGTAAAAAGTTTAAGTGAGAAACTTCCAAAATCTTCAAGTGTAACAAAAGAAAGTATCCGACTCTCTAAGGGTTTTGTAGACACTTTAGAAAAAGCTGCTGGACTTATGGAGCAAAATGGGGATTCTTTTGTAGCTGTAGATACTTATTTACTTGCAAACCTAAGTTCTGCACCATATTCGAGCATACTTCCAAAGTACATAAATACATTAGAGCTTACTAAAAATATAGAGGCTTTACGTGGGGGATCTAAGATTGACTCTCAAAGTGCAGATGAAACACTAGACTCTTTAGCTAAGTATGGTATTGACTTAACAACTGAGGCAGCAGAAGGAAAACTCTCCCCTGTAATTGGTCGTGATGAAGAGATAACACGTATGATGCAGATTCTTATCCGTAAAACTAAAAATAATCCTATGCTTTTAGGTGAACCTGGAGTAGGAAAAACAGCACTAGTTGAGGGACTTGCACAAAAAATTTATGCAGGGGATGTTCCAACTTCGCTGCAAAATAAACGAGTAATAGCCCTTGATATGAGTTCACTGATTGCTGGTGCAAAGTATAGAGGAGAGTTTGAAGATAGACTCAAAGCAGTAATAGAAGAGGTAAAAAAGAATGGAAATATTATTCTCTTTATTGATGAAATTCATACTATTGTTGGAGCAGGTGCATCTGAGGGAAGTATGGATGCTGCAAATATCTTAAAACCAGCACTAGCACGTGGTGAGTTAAATACTATTGGTGCGACTACACTAAAGGAGTATAGAAAATATTTTGAAAAAGATACAGCCCTTCAGCGTCGTTTTTTACCGATAAACTTGGATGAGCCTACTGTTAACCAGTCGCTTCAGATACTTCGTGGTATCAAAGAGCGTTTAGAGACTCACCATAATGTAACGATTACAGATAGTGCTCTTGTAGCAGCCGCACGTTTAAGTGATAGATATATAGCAGATAGGTTTTTACCAGACAAGGCGATTGACCTTATCGATGAAGCAGCAGCCGAATTAAAGATGCAGATAGAGTCAGAACCCACAGTACTCTCTCGTGCAAAGCGTGAGCGTTCAGAACTGATGGTAGAAAAAGAAGCACTTAAAATGGAAGATACTCCTGCAAATAAAAAACGTCTACTTGAGATAGAAAAAGAACTCGCAGATGTAGAGGAAGAGGTTCAAAAGCTCACATCTCAATTTGAGACAGAAAAAGAGGTCTTTGAAAAAATTTCTTCTATAAAAGGCGAGATTGAAGTTAAGCGTAGAGAAGCAGAACTTGCGAAAAATACAAGTGACTTTAACAAGGCAGCAGAGATAGAGTATGGAGATATTCCTAAACTTATAGAAAAAGAAAAAACTATAAATGAAAACTGGGATAGATTACAAGCAGCGGGTACACTTCTTAAAAATAGTGTAGATGAAGATTCTATTGCAGGAGTTGTATCTCGCTGGACACATATACCAGTAAATAAAATGCTTCAATCAGAGCAGACAAAAATACTGCATGTAGAAGATGAGTTAAACAAAACAGTAATCGGCCAAGAAAAAGCTACTCATGCTGTTTCCCGTGCTATTAAACGCAATAAAGCCGGTTTAAGTGATGAACACTCTCCAATAGGTAGTTTCCTCTTTCTAGGACCTACAGGAGTAGGTAAAACACAGACTGCTAAAACACTTGCTAAATTTTTATTTGATAATCAAGAAGCACTTATTCGAATAGATATGAGTGAGTATATGGAAAAACATGCAGTATCACGTCTTGTGGGTGCTGCTCCCGGTTATGTTGGTTATGAAGAGGGTGGACAACTGACAGAAGCTGTTAGGCGAAAACCGTATTCGGTAATTTTATTTGATGAGGTTGAAAAAGCACATCCAGATGTTTTTAATATTTTACTACAAGTATTAGATGATGGACGTTTGACTGATAACAAAGGTGTAACAGTTGATTTTTCAAACACTATTATTATATTAACATCGAATCTTGCAAGTGATAAGATAATAAAAAATGAGCCAAGTGAAGAACTTGATGCCATGGTTATGAATGAGTTAAAACAAGCATTTAAGCCAGAATTTTTAAATAGACTTGATGATGTTGTCATATTTAATGCACTTGGACAAGAAGATATAGTCGGAATTGTTGATATTTTCTTTGAAAGTATTGTCAAAAAAGTAAAAGACAGGGATATCACACTTTCTTTAAGTCCTGAGGCAAAAAGATATATTGCTGAAGCTGGATTTGACCCTGTTTATGGTGCTAGACCACTCAAGCGAGCCCTCTATGAGATAGTTGAAGACAAACTAGCTGACTTGATTTTAGGCGGGGAAGTTGCAGAAGGATCGAATGTAGAGTTTATAAAAAAAGGTGAAAATATAGAAGTTGTAGTGACTTAACAACACTTTAAGTAAATTTTTTGTATTATTTCGAACTTAATTTTACATAAGGATATGTAGTGAAAAGAACATACCAACCCCATTCAACACCTAGAAAAAGAACTCACGGTTTTAGAGCACGTATGGCAACTAAGAACG
>Ga0208468_1000269_pt1 | contig 16987 bp, 12 predicted proteins | sample DeeseametaMP0960_FD_184198 | JGI IMG/M metagenome (GOLD analysis project Ga0208468, IMG submission 184198) | Marine microbial communities from the Deep Indian Ocean - MP0960 (SPAdes) | ecosystem: Environmental > Aquatic > Marine > Oceanic | place: East of Madagascar, South Indian Ocean... | reverse complement strand
TGGCGGATGCTGAGCTTTTGCGTAGCCGCGATGATGCGTTCTATTTTTCGGCGTTGACCCGGCGCATTTTCCGGGCCGGGCTCAAACATTCCCTGGTGGACAACAAGTGGCCGGCGTTCGAGGACGCTTTTTTCGGGTTTGATCCGGAGAAACTGGTGCTGATGCCGGACACCATGCTCGACGACCGCATGCAGGACACGCGCCTGATTCGCCACTGGGGCAAGATGAAAGCCATCCGCCATAATGCCCAACTGGTGCTGGATCTGGCCGAGGAGTACGGCAGTGTTGGCAACTGGCTGGCGGATTGGCCGGCGGATGACACCGTGGGGATGTGGCTGCTGCTAAAGAAGCGCGGCAAGCAACTGGGTGGTAACTCAGGCGCCGCCTTCCTGCGCATGGTGGGGCGTGATACCTGGTACCCCACCGGTGATGTGATTGCTGCCTTGAAGGCCCAGAACATCATCGACAAACCCCCAGCCAGCCAGCGTGACCAGCGGGCCGCACAGGCGGCGTTCAACGTCTGGCAGCAGGAAAGTGGTTGGCCACAGGCTCATATCAGCAAGGTACTGGCGTTCACGATCGGTTGAGGCTGTGTCAAAGGCGTGAGGTCCTTGATGGCGGCAACCATTTAAATGATAATGCCTCTCCTTTCTGTTTCGAACCTGGTTCAATTATGGTTGATGTTGCCGCCAAGGCCCGTTTTAGCGCGCTGCTGATCACGCTTTTCTCTTTCTGCCTGCCGGCGTTTGCCAATAACCAGACTGCGCTGGTGCAGCTGGTTGAATACGTGGGGGCGGATTACATCAATGCCGTGGTGGATGGCGATATCGTCAGCCCGGAAGAGTACGCCGAGATGGAAGAGTTTACCGCTCTCTTGGCGCAAGGGGTGGCTCAGCTCCCCGCCGCTGATGGCAAGCAAGACTTGCAAGATAAGGCGGATGCCCTGCAACAGGCGGTGATCGACAAGGCCACGGAACCGCGAATCAAGGCGCTGGCCCAGTCTATCCGTGCCACCCTGGTCACCGTCTACGGTATCCCGGTGTCACCAAAAGTGGCGCCGGACCTGGAGCGCGCCGCCGACCTGTATCAAACCCAATGCGCCGCCTGCCATGGCGAGCAAGGCCGGGGTGATGGGCCCGCTGGGGCGGCTTTGGAACCGGCCCCCACCGACTTTACAGCAGTCTCCCGCTATAACGGCCGTTCATTGCTGGGTCTGCATACCACCATCACCCAGGGGGTGGATGGCACCGGTATGGCCGCCTACAGCGATACCCTCAGCGACAAAGACCGCTGGGCCCTGGCGTTCTTCGTGGGGGCCAAAGCGGTCAGCGATGAGATGGCCGAAAATGGCAAGGCCGCCTTCAACCGGACTCCCGGCATGCAGACTTCCCTGACCCTCGATACGCTGGTGGCCCAGGCCCCGGAAGATGTGCTGAAAGAGCAGGGTGAGCAGGCCTATTCCGCTCTGGGCTATCTGCGTCGGGAGCCGTCAGCACTGTTCAACGAAAACCGCTTTATTGCCTTGAGTGATGAGCGTTTGCAGGAAGCCGAGCAGGAGTACCGCAGCGGTGATCACCAGGCAGCCCGGAGCGCTGCCTTGTCCGCCTATCTGGACGGTTTCGAGATGATTGAGCAGCAGTTGGCGGCGGTGGATGGTGACCTCATGCGCCGGGCCGAGGCGGACTTCATGGCTGTGCGTGAAGCCATTGATCGACGTCACGAGGCCGACATTGTCAGTGAGCGGGCGGCGACAGCCCGGGCCTCCCTTGCGGCAGCCGCGGATGCCTTATCCGGAGACGGCTTGAGCCCTGCGGCAACCTTTTCCGCCAGCTTCTTCATTCTGTTCCGCGAGGGGCTGGAAGCCCTGCTGGTGGTGGCAGCCCTGCTTACCTTTACCCGCAAGGCCAATGCGGCAAGCGCCACCCGCCATATCCATCTGGGCTGGGTCGCTGCGCTGCTGGCCGGCGGCCTTACCTGGTACGCGGCCAACTCCCTGATTACCTTCAGTGGCGCCTCCCGGGAAATGACCGAAGGGGTGGCCGGGGTGGTCGCGGCGCTTATCCTGTTCTATGTGGGTTTCTGGATGCACAGCAACAGCCACAGCCAGAAATGGCTGGGGTATATCCGCAACAAGGTGGACGACGCCCTGGGTAGTGGCACCATCTGGGTGTTGGCGTTTGTGTCCTTTATCTCGGTGTATCGGGAAATCTTCGAAACCATCCTGTTCTACCAGGCCCTGTGGAGTCAGGTGACGACGGCGACCCAGGCCTTCGTGTTTTATGGTATCGGTGCGGCTGTGACAGCCCTGGCGGTGGTCTGTTTCCTGTTCTTCCGCATTGGTATGAGGCTGCCCCTTGGCCTGTTCTTCCGGGTGACCAGCCTGGTGCTGCTGGTGCTCTCGGTGGTGCTGTTGGGCCGAGGCATTGCCGCCCTGCAGGAAGCGGGTGTATTGGATGCCTATTACCTGGGGGTACCGACCATCGAGTGGTTGGGTTTCTTCCCTACGGTGCAGGGCGTGACGGCGCAGGGAATGGCTGTGTTGCTTGCTGTTTTGCTGTGGTTACGGGGAAGCAAGCCGGCCTGATGGGGGCTCCGGCAATGCCTGGGGGTGTGTACGGTGCCATTATCGGGAATAATGCCCGGCAGTATGAGAGCGGAGCGCTTAGATCCGCTTGGCCCGTCAGGTCGGCGCTTGTCCTGCAGACGGCCAGTTGCCCTCAGATTGAAAGCGGTACCCCATGTCACAAACCAAAATCAGTTTTCTCGGCATCGGTTTGATGGGCGCGCCCATGGCGGCGCGTCTGCTGGATGCCGGTTTTTCCCTGACCCTCTGGAACCGCACAGCGGAAAAGGCGCAGGCCTTGGGCGAGCGTGCGCGGCTGGCTGTCAGTCCGGCGGATGCGGTTTCCGAGGCGGATGTGGTGATCACCATGCTGGAAAACGGCACGGTTGTGGATCAGGTGCTTTATCACAGTGGTGCCATCAATCAGCTTCGCCAGGGCGCCCTGGTCATTGATATGAGCTCCATTGAGCCTGCCATGGCCCGCCGTCATGGGGCATTGGTGGAAGCGCAGGGCGGGACTTACCTGGATGCGCCGGTTTCCGGCGGCACCCGGGGCGCAGAAGCAGGTAACCTGTCGATCATGGCCGGCGGTGGCGATGAGGGTTTCGTCCGTGCCGCTGAGGTACTGCAACCCATGGGCATCGTGACCCATATCGGCCCGGTGGGTAGCGGTCAGCTGGCCAAGCTTGCCAATCAGGCCATTGTCGGTATCACCATTGGCGCCGTGTCAGAGGCCCTGTTGCTGGCAGCCAAGGGCGGCGCACGGCCGGAAAAGGTCCGTGAGGCCCTGTTAGGCGGTTTTGCCGGCAGCAAAATTCTCGAGCAGCATGGCGAGCGTATGCTGCAGCGTAATTTCGAGCCCGGAGCGCCGGCGCGTATTCAGCTCAAGGATCTGCGCATGATCCTGGATGAGGCTCGCCATGAAGGCCTGACGTTACCGCTCAGTCAAAGGGTCTTCGAGCAATACCGGGCTTTGCTCGCCAGCGGTAATGGCGAGGTGGACCACAGTGGGCTGTTGCTGGAACTGGAGCGGCTCAATGGCGTCCGACTTGGCAGTGCTGACGAGGAACACTGATGCCACGATTTGCCGCCAATCTGTCTCTGCTGTTCACTGAGTTGCCGTTTCTGGATCGCTTTGCTGCCGCCGCTGACGCTGGCTTCCAGGGCGTGGAGTTCCTGTTTCCCTATGACTGGCCGGCGTCGACGTTGGCGCAAAAGCTGCAACAGCATCATCTGACCCAGGTACTGTTCAATCTGCCACCAGGGGACTGGCAGGCCGGTGAGCGGGGGATTGCCTGCTTGCCTGACCGGGTAGAGGAGTTTCGCGAAGGGGTCTTTCAGGCCCTGGAGTATGCCGATGTGCTGGATTGCCAGCGGATCAATTGTCTGGCGGGCATTCGGCCGGGCTCACTGCCTGCTGATATCGCGTTCCAGACCCTGGTGGAAAACCTGCGTTTTGCTGCGGATCTTTTGGCGGCGAAAGGAAGGACCCTGACGGTGGAAGCGATCAATTCGAAAGTGGATATGCCGGGGTTCTTTATCGATAGGTCTGTTGCTGCCATGGCGGCGATCGAGGCAGCGGGGCGAGAGAATATTCGGATACAGTTCGATCTCTACCATATGCAAATCATGGAGGGGGATCTGTGTCGTTCCCTTTCCCGACTTTGTCCCCATATAGGACATATTCAGTTTGCCGATAACCCGGGGCGTCATGAGCCGGGTACAGGCGAAATTCATTTTGATAGGGTGTTTGCCCACCTTGATACGCTTGATTATCGGGGCTGGGTCAGTGCGGAATATCGTCCGCAACAGGACACCGAGACCAGCCTTGGCTGGTTCAGACCAGGGACTCATTGATTGATGATGCAACTTAACTGGGGCGGCAAAATTATTCTCGGCCTGCTGGGGATGCTGGTGGGCGGGCCTATCGGCCTGGGTATCGGGGTGCTGATCGGGCACATGCTGGACAAGGGTGCGGCCCAGGTGCAGAGCTTTCGCCCGCAACAGGGAGAAGTGCAGAAGGCCCTGTTCGATACGGTGTTTTCCATCATGGGGCATCTTGCCAAGGCGGATGGCCGGGTCAGCGAGGATGAGATCGCCCAGGCCAGGGCAGTGATGGATCGCATGCAGCTCAACGAGGAACAGCGCGCTGAAGCCATTGCCCTGTTCAATCGTGGCAAGGAGGCGGATTTCCCGCTGGATGCCACCGTGGCGGACTTCGCCGCTACCGTAAAACATCGCAAGCAACTGATTCTGGTGCTGCTGGAAATCCTGCTGCAAGTGGCCCTGGCTGATGGCCAGATTGATCAGGCGGAAGAAGATGTTCTGGTTCGGGTTGCAGAAGGGCTGGGTGTGCCGCGGGCCCAGTTTCAGCAAATCCTCAACATGCTGCTGGCCCAGGCCCAGTTCTCCGGTGCTGGCGGAGCCTATAGCGGCGGGCGCAGTGCTGCCGGTCCATCGCGGCCATCACTGGGGCAGGCCTATCAGGTGCTGGGTGTCAGTGAGTCGGCGTCCAACCAGGAAATCAAGAAGGCCTATCGCAAGCTGATGAGCGAACATCACCCGGACAAGCTGGCGGCGAAAGGGGTGCCGGACGAGATGATCCGCATGGCCACCGAGAAGACCGCAGAAATCAGCAAGGCCTACGATATGATCAAGGAAAACCGGGGCTTTAAGTAGGCGGCACAACAGGAAATACGCCCACTGTTGGAGCTTTGCTTGCAAAGCTCCAACGGTTAACCGCCGAGTGCCGCGTCAGGCCGGTTGCGTTATTTCAATAGCTCACGCTGGGTAGCCGGTCCACTTTTGGGATAGACCAGCCACTGCTCACCAGATCGCTTTCTCCCGTCCACCATCGATTCAGCAACCGGGTTGCCAGATCGGCACGAGCCCGGCCCTCCAGACGCTGGCTGGCTTCGTGATAGGCGGGCTGATAGCGCAATCGCGGGGGTAGTCGGCGGGTGATGTCCATTAGCCGGTTCAGATGCTTCTGGTAGGCTCGGTGGCTGTCCAGGCCGGTTTGCGGTAACCGGAAGGTCTGTCTCAGGTGTTCGGGGACCTGGAAAGAAGCCAGCGGCAAGTACTGTCCATAAGGCAGTCGGCCCGGGTAGCCCTGCTCGCGAATCAGGTCGTGGCCCAGCTGGCGGCGTCGATCACTGATCGGGCCATGGTGGTTGAGACGACGTTTCCACCAGCGCCGATGGGCGTGCCAGTCTGCCGGTCGCCGGCTTTCGGGAATTCCCATGACCTGCGCCAGCAACATGGTTTCCTCGAACAGCCGTTCCTGATGCGCAGTATTCAGTGGCTCTATAACCTCCTGGTACACCGCCAGGCAGGAGTCCATCCAGGCTGTCAGCGCATACAGCAGGGTTTCACTGTCATCCACGTCGAACAGGGTCTTGCGTCGCATGCGTGGGCTATCCAGTGTCAGCAAGGCCTGGTCCAGGTTGCCGAACACCAGTTTCAGCATGAACACCTGGGTGTGCTGAAGTCGTTGTACCAGATCATGGGAATCTGCCAGTAACTGGGATAGGCGACTGTCCGCCAGTGCCAACAGTACCACTCGGCCATGTGCCAGGGAGGTGAGGTTCTCGCGCATCAATTGCCAGCAGATGGAGCCGGGGCCGAACAGGCCCGCGTCGGGCTGATGGCATTGTTCGCTGGCCTGGATCAAGCCGTTCTGGATATGGTCGCGGGTCAGTAATTGCGGTAACGCCATGTGCACGCCTCCTTTGTGCAGTGTGGGTTCCGACTACCTACCGTGCTGGGCGGTGACAACGTAGCGCTATAATTTCATCTTACGGGCCTGCCTGATTGAATCTAATCAGGAAATGTGGTGATTTAATGATGTATGGGAACAGTGGCGCAGTTTTTTGTGTCCGAGAGTTAGACGTAGCCCTTACCGGGTTACGCAACGTTACCGCAAAGGAGAAATGTCCATGTTGGGAGAGAATCACAGCATCCACCATGAATTTCCGGATCAACACCAGAAGATCGATGATCTGGTAAGCCATGACCCCGGATTCAAGGCGCTGGTGATGGAGCACGACAAGCTGGACAAGCAGATACGAGGCCTTGAGATGCGTGAGAGCCCGATTGCTGACCTGGATATGGAGCGCTTAAAGCGGGAACGAATCAGGCTGAAGGACGAGGTGTACCATCGTCTCAACAATGAAGCGAGCTAGTTTTATTGTTTGAGAAAAAGTCTTAAATTTCCGTTACGAGTTCTGAAAAGCAGGCTTTTTTTGCTCTTCGTGACTCGCCACAGGCAGTGAGGCAGGGCACCTAGAAATCCACCCTTCCTGACACAATGAACTGGACATCGTCGACTTCGTCCTGATCTACCAGTGGTGCTGCTACATCCAGATGCAGCACCCGATCCACTCTGAATTTACTGGGGCTCAGGCGTAGTCCCAGTCCCGCGTTAGCCAGGGTGCTGCCGCGGGGCTCACCCTGTTCCCAGGCTTGCCCGGCGTCCACATAAACGGCTCCGCCCACATAGGCCAGATTGAAAATCTGCCAGTTGGTAAAGCGGCGTCGCTCAACGGAAAAGACCCAGCGGCGGTCGCCACGCTGATAGTTGGTGGGGTAACCGCGAAGGTTATCGTTGCCACCAATGGTCAGTTGTTCATCCTGACGCAGATTGCTACCGGCGTTCAGATTGAGGCGCGCGAACCAGCGATTGTTCTGGTTGAGGAAATAGTAATAACTGAGGTTTCCCCCATAGATGGTGCTGACAAAATCATCGTCTTGATAACGCCCGCTTGCAGACAAGCCGCTGCGAAACAAGTGATGCTTGCGAATAAAGCGGGTGTTGTTGGTGCTCATGTTGAAAATGATCGACTCGGCATTGCTGCCGAGGGATTCGCTGGCGTGCCCCACACGCGCAAAGTGATACCAGCCCAGGCGAATGTCTTCCTGACGCTGGGCGCGGTTCAGATTTGAGGCTACCAGATGCTGGTTCTCCTGATATTCCAGGGACAACCAGGGGTACACGCGACGCTCGTCCTCGGGCAGCGAGGTGGTTTCGTCGGGGACCGCGCTAAAGCGTTCCTCTTCGTCGGTGATCCCCAGCCGCCAGCGGACAACAGCTTTTTCCTTAACCCCCGGCGACCAGCCAACAAACGCTTCGTAACGGTTATCCTCAAGACGATAGCGATTGACCGTCTGATCATTTACCTCGATGCGTTCCAGCAGGTTTTCCCGTTGTACGTCGACGCCGCCAGACCAGTGGCTGTTCAGTTGATAGAAGGGCCGTACCAGGCCGCCCGACAGGGATTCACCGTCACTGGCATTGGTATAGCTAAGATTCAGTTGTACCCGCGCGGGGAGCAGAGGGTTGCGGTAACTGAAGAAATGGCCGCTGCGGTCGGCATCATCGAAGTAGCCGGTGGCGACCCTCTGGCCGCTGCCCAACAAATTACTTTCCGTGAAACCGGCGCTGGTGCTGTCATCGCCGCCGGAACGCGATGCCGAGGCAGAGGGTGAAAAAGTCCACACATCCCGAACTACCACCAACAGGTCTATGGTGTCTGCACAGACCTTGTGGGGGACGATCATGGCATCGACAAGATAGTCGTTACCACGCAGTAGTCGTTCATTTTCCCTGAGGCGATCCCGTTCAAGCGATTCACCACGGGTCAGGATCATCTGCTTTTGCAGGGTGCTTTTTCGTGTCTCGATATGCAGAAAGTTGGCTGCCCGATACAGCCAGTTATCCTCAGCTGGATCGTCTTCGTTGAAGATGGGCAGCACGGTGTAGTGAATCTCGCCGATGGAACGTCCCTGGTAGTCACTGAAGTCCACGTTCTGGCGGGTCTCGACAAATTCAAACAGGGCAGGATCACCGTAATCGTAGATAACGTTACAGCTTTCATCCGGGGAGGAGGCCCAGCTCGGCAAGGGCAACAACAGGAATGCCGTCAGCCAGGAAATGCCAAACCCGGCCCGGGAGAGTTGTTGCCGCTGCGTACCGGGACACAGTGCCTGCATGAACGAACGCCTTACCGGGAGAGCTTTCACTCTACAAAGCCCTCGACGGGAATGACAAGTTTTCTGCCGTACCTGGCACTCTTTCATGTTATTCCAATGTCAGGGTGGCGCTCGGCTCGTCCAGTTGCTGGCGGGCGTAGTTACCAGGCGCAAGCCCCTGGCTGTCTTTGCTGTAGAACAGCCGGGTAACAAAATAAAACTCCTGGCCAAAGGGTATGTCCGTCAATGAAAAGCCCACATTGGGAAGCTGGCCAGGGAAACGCTCAGGGTCGTTAACTAGTGAAGCATCATCCTGGTAGAGCAGACGGGCAGGGGTATCAAAGCCCTTCAGAAACGCCAACTGGGCGAGCAGATCAAAACCACGGCCAGTGCTGAACCATATCCAGTTGTCACCGCCCAGCGGTTTGTCGAGCATGGCTTTTTCGGCGTCGGACAACCGACCATCCGTGATCGCCAGATGATTGCCGGTCCAACTGGTCATCAGTTGGCTGTCATAGAGGCCATTGCCGTCCAGGGAAATGTCCAGTGCCGGGCGTTTCACAACGGTTTCGGCGATGCCGGGCAGGGTGAAGCGACTATGGATCTCCATCTGTTTGGGCATCACCAGAAAATAATTGTTGATGCGCAGCACGGGAACCTTGGCAACGGTTACCGACGTGGACGCGTAAACCAGCGCTGCCAGAGGGCCATTGATGACCTGTTTGACCTTGGGGTCCAGGTTGTTGTTGCTCAGGGTGATTCGGTTGTTTTCTCCGAAGAGACCGGCGCTGAGGCGTAACTTAAGGGTATCGAGAATGCTCTGTCGCTCACCGTTTTCGCCTTCAAAGCCGCGAAAGTAAAAGTCGCTCCAGTTGAACAGATTGCCGCCCGCCATGCTCAGTGCATAGTCGGTGCTTTTGATGGTCATGGACTGCGGGTCGAACTGAACGTAACGATCAGTATTCTGCAGGTAGGCATTCTTGATCAGGTAAAAGTAACGGGTTTCGCCACCTTGTTCCACGGCCAGTTCTGCTGCCACCTGTTCGGTAACCGGGCCATCAAGGGGTTGGCCGCCATCTTCAAAACGCAGCAGCAGGCGATCCTCGGCATCGATCCGCAGGGGGTCGCCAACCGGGCTGGTGCTGTCATCTTCTTCGAAATAGGGGTAGCCCTGTTCTGACCATTGCACCCACTGATGCGGCACGGGCGCCAGCCGCCCATCCTGCATGGTGAAGAACGAATAGAGCCCGCTCTGCTTTCCATGCAGGGTTTTGAAGGTTTCGCCGGTAAGCGTAATGATCTGCGCGTGCAAGGTGCCGGACAGAGCCGGTAAAAGGAACAGCAGGGCAGCTGCCAACGTCGGCAAGCGTTTATTATTCTTCATGTTTTACATCACTGGGCCGGTATAAGCCTACATGATGCGCGTTTAAACCGGGCCGTCAATGGCCCGGTAAACGGACGGTCATTTTGCCAACTCAGGCCGGTTGCAAAAATGCTCCAGTGCCTGCGGATTGGCCAGGGCATTGCGGTTGGTGACCGGGCGTCCGTGGATCAGTTCCCGGACTGCCAGTTCGACAATCTTGCCGCTCACGGTGCGTGGAATTTCCGGCACCTCGGCAATCACCGCCGGCACATGGCGGGGCGTGGCACCTTCACGGATCGCTTTGCGGATTCGCGTCTGTAGTGCCTCGCTGAGATCGACGCCATCGGCCAGCACCACAAACAGCACCACGCGCACATCCCCTTGCCACTCCTGGCCGACCACAATGGCTTCGCGGATCGCATCCAGGGTTTCCACCTGACGGTAGATTTCTGCGGTGCCGATGCGAACGCCGCCCGGGTTGAGCACCGCATCGGAACGGCCGTGAATGATCAGCCCGCAGTGTTGTTCATGGGGAACCAGCTGGGCGTAATCCCCATGGGCCCAGACGCCGTCAAAACGGGCGAAGTAGGCCTTGTGGAAACGACTGCCATCCGGGTCGTTCCAGAACTGTATCGGGCAGCAAGGGAAGGGCTGCCGACAAACCAGCTCGCCTTTACTATCCGCCAGGGGAGCGCCGTTGTCGTCAAACACGGCCACGTCCATGCCCAGGCCCGGGCACTGCAATTCGCCGCGGTAGACCGGCAGCAACGGATTGCCCAGAGCAAAGCAGGAAATGATATCGGTACCGCCGGAAATGGAGCTGACCAGCAGATTCGGTTTCACCTGCTCATAGAGATAGTCATAACTCTCGTGGAGCAGGGGAGAGCCGGTTGAGAAGAGCGTTCGCAGGGTAGCCAGATCATGGCTTTCGCGCGGCTTGAGGCCGGATTTCTCCACGGCCTGGATGAACTTGGCGCTGGTACCGAAATGGGTGATGGCTTCGTCATCCACCAGATCGAACAGCCGGGCAGTGTTCGGGTAGGCCGGGTTGCCATCGTAGAGTACCAGGGTGGCGCCGGTATGAAGTCCACACAGCAACCAGTTCCACATCATCCAGCCGCAGGTGGTGAAATAGAACAGGGTGTCATCCGCGCCCACGTCCGCATGCAGCTGCAACTCCTTGGACTGTTGCAGCAGGGTGCCGCCGGCGCCATGTACGATGCACTTGGGTTGGCCAGTGGTGCCGGAGGAATAGAGAATAAACAGCGGATGATTGAACGGCAGTGAGGCGAAGTCCGGTGCCGGCCCGGCACTATCCAGCCAGGTTTGCCAGATCAGTGCTCGTCGCACCGGCGTACTGTTGCCTTTGCCGGGCACCACCACCATCAGTTCCGGTTTCAGGGCGTCATGCAGGGCGTCGATACGCTCGCCAAGGTCGATCCATTTGCCGTTGTAGTGGTAGCCATCACAGGCCACCAGCACGGTGGGTTCGATCTGGCCGAAGCGGTCGAGCACGCCGGATACTCCGAAGTCCGGCGAACAGGATGACCATACCGCGCCTATCCAGGCTGCGCCCAGGGCGGCGATCACCGTCTCAATGCGATTGGGCATGTAGCCGGCGACCCGGTCACCGGGTTTAACGCCGGCAGCCTGCAATTGGGCGGCCACCTTGCCTGCGGCCACCCGCAGATCGGCGTAACTGACCTGGGTGCGGGTGCCGTCTTCCAGCACGCTGATCAGGGCCGGGTGGGTATCGTTGCGGTGTAACAGGTTTTCCGCATAGTTCAGCTGCGCTTGGGGAAACCAGCGGGTGTCCTGGAAACGGTCGCGGCGGGTCAGTACGGTGTCGCCGGGCTCGCCCACCAGACCACAGAAGTCCCACACCTGTTGCCAGAATGCCTCAGGCTGCTCCACTGACCAGGCATGCAGCGCATTATAATCGACCAGCGGTTGGCCGCTGTGTTGACGGGCCTGTTCCCAGAATCTGGCCAGCCGGCTGTTCTGTTGTGCTTCACCCGGTTGCCAAAGCGGTGCGGACATTGTGTTCTCCCCAGTGTCAGGTGTCCGGCAGCAAGTGTCCGGCGGTTTCAATCAGCTCGGTAATGCGGCCGGATGGCCGCGACTGTCTCAAGCGTCAGCGGTCTCTTCAAATTCCACCAGCAAGGTGCCTTCGCTGACGCTGTCGCCGACGGCCACATGAAAATCATGGACTGTCCCCGGCACCGTAGCGCGCAGGGTGTGCTCCATCTTCATGGCTTCCAGTGTAATCACCGCATCGCCAGCAGCAACGGTGTCGCCGGCAGACACATGCAGGGCCACGATGGTGCCGCTCATGGGCGCGATGAAGCCGGCTTCATCGTCGTGCCGGGCACTCTCCCGGCTGGGGTTCAATGTGACCGCACGGGCCTGGCCGGCCACGAACAAAAGCAGGGTGTTGTCATCGTTGCGGGCATAGCGTGCGCGCAGACCGGTGTTACCCCAGTGCAGGTTGATGGTCTGCGCATCCATTGTCGCAACAAGGGGGGCCTGCTTGTCGCCCACAGACGCGGAGTCATCCTGTTCGCGGACCGTGATCAGCTCGCCATCGACCTGAAGCAGGGTTTGCCGGAAACGTCGGCCCAGCGGCCGCCAGCCCTGCAGGCTTTGCCAGGGGGAATCGCCGGTGTTGTCGGTGGCAAATACCTGGCTGGCAGCCAGGGCCAACAGCTCGGGGGCCGTCTGCGTGGCCTCCAGCAGTTGTGGGCGGTGTTCCAGAAGACGGGTATCCAGTTCGCCACCGGCAAAGGCTGCGTCGTTGAGTACCCGGTGCAGGAAGGGGGCATTGTGATGGATGCCGCTTAGTTCCAGGGCTTCCAGAGCCGTGATCAGTTTCTGGCGGGCCTCATTGCGTGACGCGCCATGGCAGATCAATTTGGCGATCATGGGATCGTAATGGTCGTCCACCCGATCGCCATTCTCGTAACCGGCGTCCACCCGGGCCACTTCATGGGGCCAGCGCAGATGGCTGAGCAGGCCGGAGGAGGGCAGGAATCCCTGCTCCGGATTTTCCGCGTAGAGACGCACTTCCATGGCGTGGCCGTGACGCTCGATCTGATGCTGCGCTTTGGGCAGCGGTTCGCCGGCGGCGACGGCGAGCTGCCAGGCAACCAGGTCTTCGCCGGTAATCATTTCCGTCACCGGGTGCTCTACCTGCAGACGCGTGTTCATTTCCATGAAGTAGAACTGGCCATCGGGACCGTAGAGGAACTCGACGGTGCCGGCACCGCGATAATCAATGGCCTTGGCCGCTTGAACTGCGGCGTTGCCAAAGGCGTCCCGGGTGGCCTCATCCAGGCCAGGTGCCGGGGCTTCCTCAATGATTTTCTGATGGCGACGCTGTACCGAACAGTCGCGCTCGAAAAGGTGTACGGCGTTGCCGTGATTGTCGGCGAATACCTGCACTTCCACATGGCGAGCCGTGGGCAGATAGCGCTCCAGCAGTACCCGGTCATCGCCGAAGGCACCGCGGGCTTCACGGCGTGCTGCCGCCAGCGCTTCGGAAAAATCGCCGGCGTTGTTGACCACACGCATGCCCTTGCCGCCACCGCCGGCCACCGCCTTGATCAGAAGCGGGAAACCTACCTGCTCACTGGCACGAACCAGGTCGTCATCACTGGCGCCTTCTTCGTCGAAACCGGGCAATACCGGCACACCGCTGGTTGCCATCAATTGCCGGGCGGCGGCCTTGTCGCCCATGACGTCGATGGCGCGGGCATTAGGCCCGACAAAAATGATGCCGGCGTTTTCGCAGGCGGCGGCAAAGGCAGTGTTCTCGGAAAGGAATCCGTAACCCGGGTGAATGGCATCGGCGCCGGTATCCTTGGCGGCGGCGATGACCTTGTCGATGACCAGGTAGCTTTCCCGCGCCGGGGCCGGACCCAGACAGACCGCCTGATCCGCTTCACGCACATGGGGCAGGGTGGCGTCGGCCTCGGAGTAGACCGCCACGGTGGCAATACCCTGCTGGTGGCAGGTGCGGATAATACGCCGGGCAATTTCGCCACGGTTGGCGATCAGGAGTTTTTTTATCTGTGCCATGTTGTTGCCTTTGTCCTGCCGCAGGAGCGTCGCCGGTGGCGCGATTCCGGCGTGGGTTGCCGCGCCGCCAGCGACGCTCCTGCGGATAGTGGGTCAGATCCAGTTCGCTGTTCGTTTTTCCAGAAAGGCGCTCAGTCCCTCCTGGCCTTCTTCGCCGGTACGCAGCCTGGCGATCAGGTTGGCGGTGTCGTTGAGCATGCTCTGATCGATTGGGCCGTCACTGACGCGGGCGATCAGGTTGCGTGCTTCGATCTGGGCACGGGGGCCGGCGCTGAGCAGGGCGGTGATGAGGTTGCTGACCGCCTCATCCAGTTCGCTCTCCGGTACCACTTCATGGGCAAGCCCAAGCGCGACTGCCTTACTGGCAGGAATGACCTCGGCCGTCATGAAATAGCGATTGGCCTGCCGGGCGCCCATGGCGCGCACCACATAGGGGCTGATCACCGCCGGTACAATGCCCAGTTTTACCTCGCTGAGGCAGAAGCGGGCATTGTCGGCAGCCACCGCCATGTCGGCGGCGCAGATCAGGCCCAGCGCGCCGCCAAAGGCCGCGCCCTGCACCCGGGCGATGACAGGTTTGGGGCACTGGTCGATAGCCTGCATCAGCCGCGCCAGTTTCAGTGCATCGTCGCGGTTCTGTTGCGCATCCAGTTTGCCCATGGCGCGCATCCAGTTCAGGTCTGCACCGGCGGAGAAATGCTTGCCCGTGGCCTGAAGCACCACAATGCGCACGCTGTCATCGTTACCGGCTTTTTCAAAGGCCTCGGTGAGCGAGGCGATAATGGTGTCGTCGAAGGCGTTGCGCTTGTCCGGATTATCCAGAGTGATTTGCGCCACACGGTCTTTGATCTGTGTCGTTACGCTCATGTTATACGTCCGGTGTTGTCGTAGGCTCAGTGCACCCTGTAGGTCGTTACTGCGTACCGAGGGAGGCGTGCAAGCGTCACCTGATCACATCCGAAACACGCCATAACGCGTCTCTTCGATCGGTGCGTTCAAGCTGGCTGAGATGGCCAGCCCGAGGACATCACGGGTATCCGTCGGGTCAATCACGCCGTCGTCCCACAGTCTCGCGCTGGCATACCAGGGTTGCGCCATCTCTTCGTAGCGCTCGGTCATATCTGCCTGGAATGCGGTTGCTTCCTCGTCACTCCATTGCTGGCCTTTCTTCTTCAGCGACGCCTGCTTTACCTGAGTGAGAACGCTGGCGGCCTGTTCGCCCCCCATCACGCAAATACGGGCATTGGGCCACATGAACATGAAGCGCGGATCATAGGCGCGCCCGCACATGCCGTAATTGCCGGCACCGAAACTGCCACCGGTGATCACGGTGAACTTGGGCACGCTGGCACAGGCCACGGCGTTGACCATCTTGGCGCCGTGTTTGGCGATACCTTCGGATTCGTATTTCTTGCCCACCATGAAGCCGGTGATGTTCTGCAGGAACAGCAACGGAATCTTTCGCTGGTTGCACAGCTCGATAAAGTGCGCGCCTTTCTGGGCAGATTCGGAGTAGAGCACGCCATCGTTGGCGAGAATGCCCACCGGGTAGCCATGGATATGGGCAAAGCCGCACACCAGGGTGGTGCCATAGCGGGCCTTGAATTCATCTAGCTCGGAGCCGTCTACCATACGGGCAATCAGTTCCCGCGCCGGCATGGGCTGGCGGGTAGTGGTGGGGATGACGCCGTATAGCTCGGTGGGATCGTAGGCCGGCGGGCGGACCGGTTGACGGTTTACCTGATCCGGCTTGTGCCAGTTCAGGTGCGCGATGGAACGGCGTGCCAGCTCCAGGGCATGGGGTTCGTCGTCGGCCAGATGGTCGGCCACGCCGGATTGTTCGCAGTGCAGGTTGGCGCCGCCCAGCTCTTCGGCGGTGACCACCTCGCCGGTGGCAGCCTTCACCAGTGGTGGGCCGGCCAGGAAGATGGTGGCCTGTTCCTTCACCATGATCACTTCGTCGGCCATGGCCGGCACGTAGGCGCCGCCGGCGGTGCAGGACCCCAGTACCACACTGATCTGGGGAATGCCGCGGGCGGACATGTTGGCCATGTTGAAGAAGATGCGACCGAAGTGATCCCGGTCCGGAAACACTTCGTCTTGGCGGGGCAGGTTGGCACCGCCGGAATCCACCAGATAGACACAGGGCAGACGGTTTTCGGCAGCAATGGCCTGGGCCCGCAGGTGTTTTTTCACGGTGAGCGGGTAGTAGCTGCCGCCTTTCACCGAGGGGTCATTAGCGACGATCATGCATTCCACGCCGTGGATCTGACCGATGCCACCCACACAGCCCGCTGCCGGAACGTCTTCACCATAGACACCTTCGGCGGCCAGGGCGGAAATCTCCAGGAACGGTGAGCCTGGATCCAGGAGAAGATTGATGCGCTCGCGCACCGGCAGTTTGCCGCGTTCGCGCAGACGCTGTTCGGCAGCCTCACCTCCGCCGTGGGCGATGTGGTCCAGTTTTTCCTGCAGCTGCTGGCGCAGTGTCAGGTTGTGTTCCCGATTGGCCTGGAATTCCGGGCTGGCGGGATTGATCTGGCTATTGATCTTGGGCATGGGCGCCTCACAAAACACTGTTAACCACAGAGGGCACAGAGCACACAGAGTAAAAAGATTTTTCTCAGTGAACGCTGTGCTCTTTGTGGTAAATCATCTTTTACGCTGTTTCGTTAAACAGCTCACGGCCGATCAGCATGCGGCGGATTTCACTGGTGCCGGCGCCGATTTCATAGAGCTTGGCGTCGCGCAGCAGGCGGCCGGTGTTGTAGTCGTTGATATAGCCGTTGCCGCCCAGGGTCTGGATCGCTTCCAGGGCCATTTTGGTGGCGTTCTCGGCGCAGTAGAGGATTACGCCGGCGGCATCCTTGCGGTTGGTCTCGCCGCGGTCACAGGCTTGGGCCACGTGATAGAGATAGCTGCGGCTGGTGTTGAGCATCACATACATGTCGGCGATCTTGCCCTGCATCAGCTGGAATTCGCCGATGGCCTGGCCGAACTGTTTGCGTTCATGG
>Ga0208468_1000268_pt1 | contig 17037 bp, 10 predicted proteins | sample DeeseametaMP0960_FD_184198 | JGI IMG/M metagenome (GOLD analysis project Ga0208468, IMG submission 184198) | Marine microbial communities from the Deep Indian Ocean - MP0960 (SPAdes) | ecosystem: Environmental > Aquatic > Marine > Oceanic | place: East of Madagascar, South Indian Ocean... | reverse complement strand
TGAAAATAGTGTTGGTTCATGACGTTCATTTATCAGACCCATTGGAACTAAAAAGTTACCAACTCTTGCATTAAAATGTTCATTGATTAAGAAGTCAAGATACATAAACTCAACAATCACATAACCACCACTTAAATCAGTTTCTGAACTATCTTTTGAACCACCATGCTCAAATTCTATTTCAGTATTTAAAATGATGTTATCACTAAACTTATAACCAATGTATGGAACAAATCTATAAACATCTAATGTTACTTGGTTAGTGCCAGCACTCGATTTGCTTGAAAGGTACATTTCACCATATCCACCAATACTTAATGGAGATTTTGAATAGTAAACTTTAGAAGCTGCTGCTCCAAGACCTGTAAACGATTTTTCTGTATCAACAGTAGTATAGTTAAAACCAGTTTTTAAGTCACTAGTCTCATCTATTAATGTTTGAGACATCTCTTGAAGCTCTTTTACTTGTTGTTTCAGTTCTGCGATATCTGATGTTTCATTTGCAAAAGAACAAGTACTAAGTAATAGCATGCTCGCACATATTAAGGGTAGTTTAGTTATTTTCATTTTTATGCCTTTTTTTAATGATATTTATTATCATAATCAATTTATTTCGGAATTATAAACAAATAATTAATTTATGTCAAGAATAAACAGAAGAATGGCTAATAAATCTTAAAACTAGACATTAGGAAATATATAATAGAGCACTCAATATTAGCACTCTTTTTTGAATATTCATTCTTCTTATTATTTTATATTTGATAATAATAAAAATCTGATAAAGATTAATTTAATTTTAATCGATATAGCATTTGAAAATTCACAGTATAATTTGATATAATATATAAAAATAATAATATAGAGAGATTATGAGAGAATATTTTACAAGAATAGAAGATAAAAGTACAATTCATATAGAAATCAATCTAAATGCTTTTGCTCACAGTGGTGAGAACCCTTGGTTGTTTAGTGTTTTTATAAAGTTCGATGGTGTAGATGAAAGCAAGAATGGTTTTGAAGAGTTTCTAGAGACTAAAGAGTCACTTATCATAGCATTAGAGCATGAAGACAAAGCTAAGTATGTGGGAACACGTAATGTAGATGGTTGGAGCGAGCTTTACTTTTATGCGAAAGATTCTAAAGAACTTGAACATATAGCACAACATATACTTAGAGAGAGTAACTATGTGCATGAGAGTAGTACTGTTAAAGATACAAAATGGAACTTTCATCATAAAAACCTGACACCATCAGAACTTGAACAATGTCATATTCAAAGTGAAAAGATAATTTTTATGCTTAAAGAAGAAGATGATGATTTAAGTGTAGTACGTCCCGTAGAACACTATATTTCTTTTGAATTGCCAACGCAAAAAAATCGATTTATTAACACACTAAATATTGAAGGTTATACACTTAAAGATGAGATTAGTAGTGAAGAGTTTGAAAATGGAATTGCCCTTGTAAAAGAGCATGATCTACAGAGTGAAACACTCAAAATAGAGATAGATAAACTTTTTGTCGAAATTAAAAAATGTCAAGGATACTACGAAGGATGGAGTACAACTTTAGCAGAGGAAATTGAAGCATAAGTATGTATAAAATTATTGGTGTTGTAAACTATATTATAGTTATATTTTTAAATGCCTTTACTGACTTAGGTCATAAAATCATCATTCAAAATACTATTTTTAAAGTATATGATGGTGATATACAAGTGGTTCTAACTGCTGTTGTTAATGCACTTATACTTCTTCCTTTTATTTTAGTCTTTTCTCCTTCAGGATTTTTAGCAGACAGGTTTCCTAAAAATAAAATTATGGAGTATTCCTCTATATTTGCAGTATTTATCACACTTTGTATTACATACTCTTACTACAATGGTTATTTTACAATTGCTTTTATTATGACATTTGTACTTGCACTTCAAAGTGCTATTTATGGACCTGCTAAATATGGTTATATTAAAGAACTTGTAGGTGAGAAGTACATAAGTTCAGGAAATGCAGCCATTCAAGCAACAACTACTGTAGCGATTCTTGGTGGTATTATTTTTTACACGGTTCTGTTTGAAGGTATGTACAGTGCCTCACTCGTAGATGAAAGCCAAATACTTCAAGTAATTGCCCCATTAGGATGGCTTTTAGTGCTTAGTTCTATTATAGAATGGTTTTATGCTTCTAAACTCCCTAATAAGATGAAAACAGCGAATCAACATGAGTTCAAAATGAGACATTACTTAAATGGTGTATATCTCAGAAACAACATGAAAATACTTACAAAAAAACGAGAGATTTTTAATGCAATTATTGCTCTGAGTCTTTTTTGGTCTATTTCTCAAGTTGTTTTAGCAATTTTTGGAGAGTATGCAAAAAGTAACTTAGGTATTACTAACACTATCTATGTTCAAGGTGTTATGGCACTAGCAGGTATAGGTATAGTTATTGGGTCTATAATGGCCTCAAAGTACTCAAAATATTATATAAATTTAGGTTTAGTTGGTATAGGTGCAAGCGGTATAACAATCGTTGTTTTTCTTATTCCTTTTGTAGACTCAATGCTATTCATGGCACCTCTCTTTATACTTTTTGGTGTCTTTTCCGGGTTTTTATTGGTACCACTTAATGCTCATATTCAGTTACTTGCTTCCCGTGCTCATTTAGGTATTATTCTTGCAGGAAACAATTTTATACAAAACATTTTTATGGTGACATTTTTAGCATTTACAACAGTTTTTGCTTATAATGGTATGGATACTAAAATTCTTTTCTATCTTATGGGTATGGTTGGAATTTATTTGAGTTTTATGACACTAAGACATTATTTTATAGATACATTTTGGGCAAAAATGTTTATACTAGGCTCTTTAAGACATAAGTATATTTACCATAGTTTAGAAAATGTACCAAAAGAGGGTGGAGCACTTCTTTTAAGCAACCATGTAAGTTGGTTGGACTGGATTATCTTACAGTTACCATTTAAACGTTACCTTAATTACATGATGGAAAAAGATATATATAACTGGCCTATATTTCATACTTTTTTTAAAAAGGGTGAGGCGATTCCTATCTCAAGTAAGGCAAGTAAAGATGCTTTTAAAGAAGCATATAAAAGACTAAAAAATGGAAAAATCGTTGCAATATTTCCAGAAGGAACTATAAGTAGAGATGGAAAACTTGCCAGATTTCGAAAAGGTTATGAATATATAGGAAATGACTATGAGGGTTATATAGTCCCTGTATTTATTGATGGTATTTTCGGAAGTCTGTTTTCTCGTTATAAAAAGGGTACTAAGAAGTATTTTTGGAAACGCCGTGTTATAAATGTTTACTATGGGACACCCATAAGTAACAAAACGAGTTCTGAAGAAGTAAGAGAAATCATACAAAAGATGAAGGATAAATATGAAATTAAACAAGCCTAAGCATAATCTTTTTAGGAATAGTGGTTATGCTGTATAAGGTTTTATAGATATTGTAAAAAATGAAATATCTTTTAAGTGGCAACTACTTATGCTTTTTGTTCTGATTCAGTCTATTGGGTCTTACCTATAGAATTTAGCTATTGTTTTACTTTCATCTCTTAGTTATGCAAAGAACATTATATTTTACGGAAAATATGGAAATACATATAAACTAGGTAATGCTACAAGGCAAGCAGAAACATATTATTTAGGTGGTTTGTTTAATCTCTCAGATTATGCACCATAATCATTTGTTGGTGATAATTTTGTATTAGCTGTTTTGCGATACACTTACAAAATAGAAGATTGTGGTTTTTTTGCTACACCTGCACCTTTACATACAGATTTTTCTTCTTAGGAAGGAACATATGGGATGCAGACAATAACATAAACTATAAAATAATGAAAAATTCTGCTACAATTTACCTAACAGAAGATACATTGTTCGATTTTTGTATCTAAAACAAATTTCTTATTTAAGTGGAGAAATTAGTGCATATTTATACATAGGTGAAATTTTTAATATGAAAACAACATTAATAATTGGTGCAGGTGGAGTTGGTCGTGTTGTGGTACATAAATGTGTTCAAAATGCAGGAGTATTTGGTAGAATAGTTTTAGCAAGTAGAAATATTGAATCTTGTATAAACATAAAAAAAGAACTACCTGATGCAGAGATATTTGTTACACAACTTGATGCTGATATTACAGGTGATGTTATTAAACTTATAGAGAAAATAGATGCTGATATCGTTATCAATGTAGCACTCCCATATCAGGATTTAACTATTATGGATGCATGTATAGCTACTAAAACACCGTACCTTGACACTGCAAACTATGAGCATCCGGATGAGGCAAAGTTTGAGTATAAATTACAGTGGGCTAGGGATGAGAAGTTCAAAGAAGCCGGAATAATGGGACTCTTAGGCTCTGGATTTGATCCTGGTGTTACAAATGTATTTTGTGCATTTGCTCAAAAACATTACTTTGATACCATTGATACCATAGATATTTATGATTGTAATGATGGAAATAATGGTTATATTTTCGCAACAAACTTTAATCCTGAGATAAACTTACGTGAGGTTTCAGCAAAAGGGCGTTACTGGGATGGTGGACGTTGGTTTGAAACAGAACCTTTACAGATGAAAAAAGTTTGGGACTATCCTGAGATAGGGAAGAGAGATTCATATCTCATGTACCATGAAGAGATGGAATCACTTACTAAAAATATCAAAGGCTTAAAGCAGATTAAGTTTTATATGACTTTTACAAAAGCATACCTAGACCATATGCATGTACTTAAAAATATTGGAATGCTTGGTATTAAAGAGGTAGAGCATAAGGGACAGAAGATTATACCTATTGAACTACTTAAAACACTGCTTCCAAATCCATCAACTCTTGGTAAACGTACTAAGGGTAAGACAAATATTGGTGTAGTAGTAACTGGAATGAAAAATGGTAAACGCAAGCGCATATATATCTACCAAGTAAGTGATCATCAAAAATGTTATAAAGAAGTCAACTCTCAAGCAATATCATACACAACAGGAGTTCCGGCAATGATAGGTGCAAAACTCATGTTAGAAGGTAAATGGAGCGGTTTGGGTGTCTTTAATATGGAAGAGTTTGACCCTGATCCATTTATGCAAGAGTTAGTGAGTCAAGGTTTACCTTGGAAATTAAAAGAGTTAGAGGTTTAATATGAATTCTAGAAGTATAGTTAACCATATAAATGCTTTAGCACCACTTCTAGATACTACACAGATGATTAGAAAAATGTTCGAAGATGGAGCTGAGAATGTGAATATCATCATATTAGTAAAAGCTATAGAGAGAGATGCTGTGCTCTCTCTAAATATACTCAAGATGATTAATTCTCCCTTGTATTGTTTTCCCAAACAAATTACTTCTATTTCTCAAGCGATTAATCTTTGTGGGATACAGGTAATGTATGGTTTCATAGTGTATTATTCAATAGAATCCTCGATAATAGCAAATTTAAGACCATATGGACTCTCGAATACTAAGTTTAACGATATATCTCATATGCAGTCTATTCTTATGAATAAATGGTATTCAAAAGTTGATTTACACGATGCCCAGGTTTTAACTCCACTTGCGTTAATCATGGAGTCTGGAAAACTTGTAGTCGCACAAGAAGTAGTACATGAGACGACTATAAAAGAGTTTATTAATGGAATTAAAAATGCAGTAAATATTTCAGTATATGAAAACTCTCTTTTTGGTACATCTTCATACTATATAAGTGGTCTTTTATTTGAACACTGGCATTTAGATCAACTTTATGTTGATATACTTAAGGGTTTAGACTTCGAACATGGTGTAGCACCATCAATAAGTCACTATATAGATATTCTTGATGCTGTACGAACGGCAGTAAATGTATCAAATATTTTCACAGAAGACTCTATCAATGAAGCTACTGAAATAGTCTCTGAGATAGGTCTAGATGTTGTACACTTTAAAAGTGTTTGTATAAGTATAAAAGAAACTTATCTAAAGAACCACTCCTGAGTCATGGAAAATATAAGAACACCATATTATCTTTGTGATGAGAGATTATTAGAAAATAACCTTAAAATACTTGATGATATCCAAAAACGCAGTGGTGCTAAAATAATTTTAGCACTAAAGGGTTTTGCAATGTTTTCTACATTTTCTTTAGTTTCTAAGTATCTTAAGGGTTGTACGGCAAGTGGTTTATATGAGGCCAGACTCGCAAAAGAAGAGTTTAATTGCCATAATGCACAAGCAGAAATCCACACATATTCACCTGCATTTAAAGAAGAAGAGATTGAGGAGATAGCGAAAATCTCAAATCATATAGTATTTAATTCTCCGAACCAATTAAACAAATTTCTTTTAAAAGCCAAAAAAATTAATCCAAATATTCATACTTCTTTACGGATAAACCCTGAAGTGTCAGCCTCTCCAAAAGATATTTACAACCCTTGTGGACTCTACTCGCGTTTAGGTACAACACTCAAAAATATCGATGAAAGTACCTTAAATAGCTTAGATGGACTTAACTTTCATGCCTTATGTGAACAAGGTGTTGATGCCTTAGAAGAAGTATTATTTGCTTTTGAAAGAGATTTTAGTATATATTTTAAAAATTTAAAATATATAAATTTTGGTGGGGGGCATCACATAACTAAAAAAGGTTATGATATAGAGAGATTAGTTTGTATAATCAAAGAGTTTCATTTGAAATACCAAATAGATATCTATTTAGAACCAGGTGAAGCAGTTGGCTGGGAAAGTGGCTATTTAGTATCTACTGTTTTAGATATTTTTGAGAATGGAATGAATATCGCCATTCTTGATACTTCAGCAGAAGCACATATGCCAGATACTTTAGCTATGCCTTATCGAGCAGAAGTAAGAAATGCTGGAGTTACAAACGAGAAAAAATACACCTATCGCTTAGGTGGAAACACTTGTCTCGCCGGTGACATTATGGGAGATTATTCTTTTGATGAACCTTTAAAAGTAGGGGATAAGGTAATCTTTGAAGATCAAATACATTATACATTTGTGAAAAATACTACATTTAATGGCATAAAACTTCCATCCTTAGTTCTAAAACGATTAAATGGTACTATAGAAGTTGTTAAAGAGTTTGAATATGAAACATATAGAAGTAGGTTGAGTTAACCCTTTATTTAAGAGTATTCCTAGTTCATACTTTAGTTGAAGTTGAAAATTTTGAACTTCAAAGTAATAACACAGTAATTTTTGTTTTGCTTGTAGTGTCAAAATTTCGTGTGGATTGATAAAAAGTAAAGAACCAAGTACCTTCTCCTATCAGTCCTTTCAAATTGTCTTGGTAAGTCTATTTCCTCACCTGCAAGTACAATGTTTTCTTTTATAGAGATATTTTATGTAGGATGTTTCTAATATTTGTTTGAATATCATTTTTAATGGTTAGCTTTTTTTTAATTAAGTCTTAAATTTGCATAAACTAAGTGTGTTATATTTACATATTTTCCTAGGTGTTTTATATAAAAAAATTTAGCTCAAAATGCTAATTCTATGAAAAATAATAGGAAATGAGGGAGATTGTTATATAATTAAGGAAGAAAGTAAGCATTACCTTAGAAAGCAAGAGGATAAAGAATGATAGAAGATAAACAACGCTGGAACAAACGCCATATAGAAAAACCAATGCGACATAACATTGAGCCAATTTTACAAAAGTATATAGATGAGGCTCAAGTAGGTGAGGCATTAGATATCGCATGTGGTACAGGAAGAAATACTCACTTTATGGCAGAAAAAGGTTTTATAGTTGATGCTGTAGACATAAGTGATTATGCACTAGAAGAGATTAAAGATACAAAAAATATAAAGAAGTTTGAAGTTGATTTAGATACTTATAATTTAGAGATAAACAAGTATGATCTTATTGTAAATATTAACTTTCTCTCAAGGCGTTTACTCCCTCAGATAAAAGAGGCACTTCGTGATGGTGGCCTTGTGATATTTGAGACATTTATTATAGCTCATGGAGATTTTACTCAACCTGTAAACCCTGAATTTCTTCTTCGAAAGAATGAGCTCTTACATGCCTTTATAGGGCTTGATATTATCTACTATGAAGAACGAAGAGATACGAATTTAAGAGGTGAAGATACTATGGTTGCCTCACTTATAGCTAGAAAATCTTCTTAGTCTTTTCAAAGGAGTCTGAACTACTCAGGTTTACGACCTGTGACTTAAAAGTATCAATGTAGTATTTCGTTATGAATATAGATAACATGATACTGCAAACTCCTTACCTCACACTTGATGAAGAGTTTTACAACTTAACTAAGAGTGATCCACTTGAAGAGCCTTACCTTATAAGCTTTAATCCCAATGCTGCAAAACTAATAAACCTTGACGAAGAGAGTGCTACTGACCCTCTTTTAGTTTCATTACTAAATGGTACTTTTATCCCTAAGGGTGCATCTCCTTTTGCTATGTGTTATGCTGGACATCAGTTTGGACACTATAACCCATGGCTTGGAGATGGCAGAGCAAATAACCTTGGAACTCTAAATGGTTGGAACCTCCAGACTAAAGGTTCAGGGGAGACTCTATACTCAAGATCAGCTGATGGAAGAGCAGCTATCCGTTCTTCAATTAGAGAATATTTGATGAGTGAGTCTATGTTTCATCTAGGCATCGCTACAACAAGAGCATTAGGTATCATAGGCTCAAAAACAAAAATCATCCGAAATACAGTAGAAAATGCAGCAGTTGTTATGCGAATGTCTACTAGTTGGGTGCGTTTTGGGACTTTTGAATACTTTTACTATAGACGAGAGTATGATAAGCTTCATTCACTTGCAGAGTATGTTATAGAAGAGTCGTATCCACATCTACAAAGTGATGAAGATAGACTGCTGAAGATGTTTTGTGAAGTTGTTGATAGAACAGCTACACTTATAGCTCAATGGCAGGGTGTAGGCTTTAACCACGGTGTAATGAATACGGATAATATGTCCATAGCAGGACTAACAATTGATTATGGTCCTTTTGCTATGATGGATGACTTTAATTTTGGTTATATCTGTAACTGCTCAGACACAGTTGGTCGTTATAGTTATGCAGAACAACCAAATGTAGCCTACTGGAACCTTACAATGCTTGCTAAAGCACTCTCACCAATCATCTCAAAAGATAAAATGGATAAAAAGTTAGAAGAGTATGGCACTTCTTTATACCCAAATGCCTACATAGATACAATGTGCAAAAAAATCGGTCTTACTCAGAAACTAGATAGTGATGCACAACTTGTTGAAGACCTTATTGTAGCACTTCATGATGCTTTTGTTGATTACACTCTTTTCTTTAGAACTTTGAGTCATTATGATGGCAATAGAGAAGATTTATATGACATTGCTATGGATCCTATAGTGATTGACAAATGGTTAGCACTCTATGACAAAAGACTTGTGTTTGAAGAGTTTACACATGAACAGCGTAGCAGCCAAATGCTACAAGAAAATCCAAAATATGTCTTAAAAAACCATATGATTCAAGAGGCTATAGTTTTAGCAGAAGATGGTGACTTTTCTAGGGTAGAACAACTTTTATATCTAGCAGCTCACCCATATGATGAACTACCAGAGTTTGAACACTTTGCAGGGGATACTCCTGAAGAGTATAAAAATATAGGACTTTCTTGCTCCTCTTAACTACACTAGTTCAAATGTGACCTCTTTAAAAACTACACCATTTATAAGTACGGAGAGCTTTTGCTCCCCTTTGTAGTAAACCCTAGTGCTTATAGGCCTAAAAGAGTAGGTTTTGGAGACTGCTTTAGTCATCTCTTTATAAGTACCTTCGGCTATTTTAAATACTTTTTTATTGTGTTGATTATTTTTGCGTAAAAACCCCATAACAAATTCTATTCGTAATTTTTTTAGTTCAACTGGACTGGTAATATCAAAAGAAAACTCTACTTCCTCACCCATTCTTACATTATGAGTATGTGTGAAATTTTCTAAAGTGATACGGGAGGGTTTAGTAAAACCAAAAAGGGCTAAAACTTCGCTGTCACTAGCTTTAAGTAATGTCCTGCAGCCATGTTTTAAAAGAGCATCTCTCTCTTTAGAAAAGCCTAGCCACTTTTTTGTAAGTCCTTTAACAAGTTCAGGGTTGTCTTTTGAAATATCATTTAAGTTATTAGCCACACTTTTACGAACATAAGGACTAATATCATCCTTTAAAAAGGCTAAAACCTTTAAAACTGATGCAGGATTACTTTTAAACGCAGGAAGTGCAATTGCCCATGGTAAACGTGGACGACAACCTTCAGAGGATAAACGTCTGAGATGTTCATCTTCACGAGTAGCCCATATACACATCTGTGCCATCGTTTTTTCTTCATACTTAAGTATAAACTGTCTAATTGCAAACTCTGAAGAGCACTTATGTGTAAAAACCTCTAGTGCTTTCATAGAAGTATCAAAGGAATCTAAACCAAACACTTCAACAAAATCTTGAAATACCATATTCTCAAGTCCATATTTATGATTAAAATTAGTAAATATCAATTTAAGGATATCTATTGCCTTAGAATACTCTTTAGGTAAGAACTCCCCAAGGGTAGTACTTATATGCCGCATTCTTTCTTTTAGTTCATAGTCTTTGAAGTCTACATTAAAAATGGCTACTTTAAAAGAAGTTTGCTGAAAACTTGAGTACTCAAGACTTATATTTTTACAAAGAAGTTCTATGTACTCCTCGTTATATAAGTCTTTTAATAGTGGTGCCACTATAAACCTTCCAAAATTACATTCCAAAGTCTATCGACCTCTTTATCACTTAAAAATAGAGTGGACTTGTTCTCATAAAGTTCATCTAAGGCATTGCGTTTAATACCATAAGTATGTGTGCAGTTATAGTGTGTTGGTAAAAATGCTCGTATAAGTGAGATATCACCTACTATCTTCTTAGAACATAAAAAACAGTAATGCTCTTTATGCAGACGACCCTCATGTTCTAGGAGTTTTGTATAGAGTTCTATAGCTACTCTTTTAGGGTTTTGTTTGTTCCACTGGGTTTGAGCCTCTTCAAATAGATCAAAATAAAAAGAGCCAAGTTCTTCAGCATCTTTGAGGTGTTTATAAAAAAGCCCTGTAAAGTCTTGCCAAAAACGCAGGAGTTTATAGTCATTTATCCATGGGTAACCGATGTGTAGAACATCTTTGAGTCGTCCAATCGTACTCTTAGAAGATGGCTCTATTTCATAATCTATCTTAAAGCCAATATTTATAGTTCCATGACGAGCACCGTAGAACCGGTAAAGGGTCTCTAACTTATTTTTAGATAAAATGGTTACTATTAAGTCCTCATCTTTAACTTTATTAATGTTTATGATAAAACCTTGCATGCCGAGATTATACCAAATTAACCTTATTTTAATGCTTCTTTAGATATCCTTCCATACTTATAATATTCATAAAATATAAAAGAATTACCTCTCATAATTACGAAGGATTACAATGGCATGCAATTTAGATTTATTAACTTCTTTTAAAGACAACTGTGGATTTGGACTTTTAGCTTCAATAGACAATAAACCTACACATAAAAACTTAGAAGATGCAATAACTTCATTATCAAGAATGATGCACAGGGGTGCAGTCGCGGCAGATGGTATAACAGGAGATGGATCAGGTTTATTACTTTCCATTCCAAAATCATTCTTTGAAAAAGAGCTTTCACAAGATGGTGTAAATATTCCCCAAGAGTATGCTATAGCAATGGTATTCTCAAATAATGAAAGCGATTTTGATATTATAGAATCTGTATGTAAAAATAATGATCTTAAAGTTGTTTATACAAGAGATGTGCCTATCAATACTAATGCACTAGGTGCTCAAGCATTAGAGTCACTTCCAAGTATTAAGCAGCTTTTTGTTGTACCAAATTCTCCAGTTGCAACTGAAAGACTAGATGCACTTGTATATCTTTCAAGAAAGGAGATAGAAGCGAAGCTTAAAGATGATGCAACATTTTACATCCCATCATTTTCAACAACCGTAGTATCATACAAAGGTCTTGTTATGCCAACGCATATCAAAGAGTTTTATACAGATTTAGCATCAGAGGATTTTAAAATATCTTTTTGTCTGTTTCACCAAAGATTCTCTACAAACACTTTACCACAATGGAAACTCGCACAACCATTTAGAACTATTGCACATAATGGTGAGATCAACTCTGTTACAGCAAATCGATTTAATGTAAAAATGAAAATGGCTGCCGTTAAGTCTGAAATATTTACAGATGAAGAGATGACAAAACTAATGGATGTTATTCAAGATGGTATGAGTGATTCTGCTAGTTTAGATAACTTTATGGAGTTTTTACATGTAAATGGAGTGGACTTCTTTAAAGCAGCACGTTCTCTTATCCCTGCACCTTGGCATAATGACCATGCTATGGATTCAAAGCTTAGAGCCTTTTATGAGTATGCAAGTGCTTGTTTTGAGCCATGGGATGGACCAGCTGCCGTAAGTATGACAGATGGAAGATTTATCGGATGTGTGATTGATAGAAATGGATTAAGACCATCTAAATATATTCTTACAACTGACAATAGAATACTTATCTCATCAGAATATGGTGTACTAGAATTACCTGAAGAGGAAATTGTTGAGAGAGGACGCCTCCAGTCTGGAGAAATGATCGGAATCGACCTTAAGTATGGAAAAGTACTTAAAAATGAAGATATCAACGAGCATCTTAAATCTATGCATAATTATGATAAATGGCTATCTGAAAATATGTCTTACCTTCAAGAGCATGCTATTACAGCTGATTTTGAAGATTGTGAGTTCCAAGAGAGTGAAATGGAAGCAAAACAGCGATACTTCAACTACACTCAAGAGTTAAATAAACAAGTAATCGGACCAATGTTAAAAGAGGGTAAAGAGACAACGGGTGCAATGGGTGATGATACACCAATTGCAGCTTTCTCAGCTGAGCAAAGAAACTTTACAGACTTTTTCAAGCAAAAATTTGCACAAGTAACAAATCCACCAATTGACTCAATTAGAGAAAAAATTGTAATGAGTTTAAATACTGGTTTTGGAGAAAAAAGAAATATTCTTGCAGATGATGCGGAACATGCGAAGAGACTTAAAACTGTACTTCCTATTATGTCAAAAGAAAAATTCTTAATTTTACAAGAGTTTGGTGATAAAACATCTTCAAAATATGATTCAGCTTATAAGGTTGGTAAATATTCAACAACATATACTAATGATCTTAAAGGCTCTCTAGATGCTTTAATTGAAAAGATTATAGTGGATGTAAGAGATAATGGTGTAAGAACTATTATTTTAGATGATAGAGAGTTAGATGCAAACAATAAAGTAATTCCAATGCTAATGCTAATTGGTTGTGCGAGCCAAAGACTACTAGATGTAAAGCTAAGACACCTTGTAAGTATGGTAGCCGCTACCGGAGAAGTTTACGATCCACATTCAGCCGCTTGTATGATAGCATATGGTGCAGTGGCAATTTTTCCTTATCTTCTATACTATACAGTTGAGCAAATAGCAGAAGGTACAGAATATGCAGAGGATATGCCTCATAATCTAAGAAGATTCAGACGTGCTATGGGTGCAGGTCTTTCAAAAATTATGTCTAAAATGGGAATTGCAACTATTTCTTCATACAAAAACTCTCGTCTTTTTGATGTCATTGGCTTAAGTGAAGAAGTTGTAAATGATTGTTTTAATGGAAGTATTTCATTGTTAGCAGGGCTAGGTTATGAAGATATTGACGAGAGATTAAATTCTAATCATAAAAGAGCATTTACAGATGAATTTGAAGGTAAAGACAAAGCACTATACAAAGGTGGTTACTACAAGTATAGAAAAGGTGAAGAGTTCCATGATCTTTCTAAACCAACGATTGCAGCAATTCAAAATGCTGGGGCATCTGGTAAAAAAGAAGACTGGAATAAACTAAAAGAGTTAGTAGATGGAAGAGATAAAAAGTTTATTAGAGATTTCTTTGAACTTAAAAGTGATAGAAAAGCGATTCCAGTTGATGAAGTTGAGCCCTTATCAGAAATTTTTAAAAGATTCTCTACAGCAGCAATGTCTATGGGATCTATTTCACAAGAAGCTCATGAAACTTTAGCCGTAGCTATGAATACAATCGGTGGAAAATCAAACTCAGGTGAGGGTGGTGAAGCAAAAGAGAGACTTAAAAGTAATAGAAACTCTAAGATTAAACAGGTTGCATCAGGTAGATTCGGTGTTACTCCGGAGTATTTACAATCTGCTGAGGAGATACAAATTAAGGTTGCTCAAGGTGCTAAGCCTGGTGAGGGTGGACAGTTACCAGGATCAAAGGTTTCTCCACTTATTGCAACACTTAGATTTACAAAACCTGGTGTGACGTTGATTTCACCTCCACCACACCACGATATTTACTCAATTGAAGATTTAGCTCAGCTTATTTATGATCTCAAACAAGCTAACCCTAGAGCAAAAATTGCAGTTAAACTTGTATCTTCTGCCGGTGTTGGAACAATTGCTTCTGGTGTTGCTAAAGCATACGCTGATAAGATCATTATCTCAGGCGGAGATGGTGGTACTGGTGCTGCACCTATAGGATCAGTTAGATTTGCAGGTAACCCATGGGAATTAGGTCTTTCTGAAGCACATAATGCTCTAAAAGTAAATAACCTAAGAGGACAAGTTACACTTGAAACTGATGGTGGGCTAAAAACTGGCTTAGATGTTATTAAAGCTGCTATATTTGGTGCTGAACAGTATGCATTTGGTACTGGTGCACTTGTAATTGTTGGGTGTATTATGCTTAGAGTCTGTCACTTGAATACATGTGCTGTTGGTGTTGCCACGCAAGATGAAACATTAAGAGCAAAATTCAATGGTAATGTTGAGAAGGTTATTAACTATTTCACACTATTAGCTGAGGATGTTAGAGAAATTCTTGCATCACTTGGATATAAATCTTTAGAAGAGATTGTCGGTCAAGATCAGCTTCTTAAAGTTATTGATGATGAGTTTGCTAAGAAATTTGACTTTGAATCATTAATTTATAGAATAGAGGGTGTTAATACTTGTCAAGTAGAGTTTAATGAACCCTACGATAAAAATGAGTATGAAAAAGAGCTTATTAAAGAGTTACTTCCTACAATTGAAAATCCACAAAAACCAATAGTATTAGAAAAAAATATCTCTAACTTAAATAGAAGTTTTGCTACAAGAATCTCAGGTGAGATTGCTAAGAGATATGGAAATGATGGATTACCTGACAACACAATTACATTAAATATGAAAGGTGTAGCAGGACAATCACTTGGCGCGTTTATGACTAAGGGAATCAACATCAACATAGATGGTGCAGGTAATGACTATATCGGTAAAGGTATGAATGGTGGAAACATTGTAATTACTGCAAAAAATAGCGGGCAAAATTTTGCACTTGGTGGAAATACTTGTCTTTACGGTGCAACTGGTGGTTCTCTTTACATCAATGGTCAAGTTGGTGAGAGATTTGCTGTAAGAAACTCTGGTGCTACAACTATTGTTGAGGGTACTGGAGATCATCCATGTGAATATATGACAGCTGGAACAGTGGTAATACTTGGTAAAACAGGTGTTAACTTTGGTGCTGGTATGACAGGTGGTAAAGCATTTGTTTATGATGAAGATAGAACATTCTACGAAAAGATCAATACAGAGCTTGTAGAAGCAATCAGAATTGATAATGATGAGTTTGATGCAGACATGTTTGAGCTTAAAAATCTTCTTAAAGACTTTGTAGAGAAGACAGGAAGTAAAATAGCACAAGATATTTTGAATAATTTTAGAAGTGAAGTTCGAAAAATATGGATGATAATTCCTATAGGTGCTAGACCTTCATTAGAAGCCAGTAAAAGAGGGGAATAGTAAAAATAACTCTGTTATAATGTCATTAGGGTTTGATCCTGTGGTAGCATCTTTCTTAGCAGAAAATGGAATCGAGACTAACTCTTTGTTACGGCTGCGTTTGATGGTCGTGAAGCTGCAAGAAGTATCTCTGAATCTTTACTAAAGTAAAACTTACAAAGTGTCAGTTTGTACATTTTTCATGTACGAATTGATATTCTTCTTTGATTAAAAACTACATTCCTTTCCTAAAATAAGTATAAATAAGCTATAATAATAGCTATATATAATTTAAGGATTTTTTTTGAACCTACTTGATCTATTTCATAAAACTTTTGATAACAAACCAGCTATAAAAGAAGAGGCATCTTCACACTGGATTACATGTAAATCTTGCAATTCAACTATGTACTATAAAGAAGTTGAGAACCAAAATTATGTATGTCCTAAATGTGGATACCATATCCGTATTGGTGTAAAAGAGCGTATCGAACTTTTAGCTGATGAGGGAACATTTGTAGAGTTTGATGCTTCATTAGAGCCTATTGACCCTTTAGAATTTGTAGATAAAAAACCTTATAAACAAAGAATAGAAGAGGGCTTCGCTAAAACAGGTCGTAAATCCTCTGTTGTAGCAGGAAGCTGCACAATGAATACTGTCCCTGTTCAGGTAGTTATCTTTGATTTTGCTTTTATGGGTGGAAGTTTAGGGTCTGTTGAGGGTGAGAAGATAGTTCGTGCAGTAGGCCGTGCTATAGAAAATAGAGAAGGTCTTGTGATCCTTTCTGCTTCAGGTGGAGCACGTATGCAAGAGTCAACTTTTTCACTGCTTCAGATGAGTAAAACATCAGCTGCTTTAGCAAAATTAGCAAAACAAAAATTACCTTATATCTCGGTGCTTACTGACCCTACAATGGGTGGTGTATCTGCATCATTTGCAACACTTGGTGATGTCATTATAGCTGAGCCTGGTGCCCTTATTGGGTTTGCTGGACAACGTGTAATCGAGCAGACTATTGGTTCAGCACTTCCAGACGGTTTTCAGCGTGCAGAATTTTTACTTGAAAAAGGTTCTATTGATATGATAGTAAATAGAAATGAGCTTAAAAAAACACTCTCAGATCTTTTTAC
>Ga0208468_1000266_pt1 | contig 17045 bp, 12 predicted proteins | sample DeeseametaMP0960_FD_184198 | JGI IMG/M metagenome (GOLD analysis project Ga0208468, IMG submission 184198) | Marine microbial communities from the Deep Indian Ocean - MP0960 (SPAdes) | ecosystem: Environmental > Aquatic > Marine > Oceanic | place: East of Madagascar, South Indian Ocean... | reverse complement strand
CCATATTTTAGCAAAGTCAGGATAGTTTTTAATAACTTCTTCTGATGTGTCTCCAACATATCCACCACCATCAACAAAACGAATATTTTTTATTTTTGGCACTATCTCTTTGTCAAAATACTGACCTAAATGATCATTTGTGAAACCTTCCATAAAGTTATAATCAGCTGAGATTTTAAAGTTTATGACTTTAGTAAAAATTGCTTTTGATTTCTCATCAGATAAAAGCTCATAAGTTTGTAAATACTTCTCTCGGTTGTGAGAAAAATTATCTTTAAAGTCACTTACAAAAGGAGGGGATACTAAATCAAAAGAGCTATATTTACAAAGTGCTTTATACGAGATGTTTTTAAAACCCATCTCATCTAGTCTTTGTTTGACTTCTAAAGGGCTTCCTGTAGCTGTCCAAAGTATGATAGCAGTAAGAGGTACATCCTCTATCTTTAAAATCTCTTTTTTTCGTGAACGCTGTACTCTAGAAAAATCATCAATTATTCCATCAACTTCTATAAACTTTTTTACACTTTTTGTGAGTTTGTTTATACCAAGAATATACTTTTTAACATCCTGTGAGTGGATAAAAAGGTCTACTAACTCTTTATCCTTTTCGTTGATATAATCGCTCTTAATTAAGTTGATAAGTACTTCTTAAGTATTGATATTGTTTAATATGTTATTGGTTATTTCTACACGAGATAGAGTTGCATCTATCTCTACAAGCTCGATGTTTAGGAGTTTTGTAGCTTCAATGATAGCATCTTGAATATCTAAAAGGTACTTACTCCCACGAAGCTCTATTCCATCTAGTTCTTTTTGTGAGAGTCTATACTCTAATTCCTCTTTTGTTAAACGCAGTAAAAAAACTTTTTGAGGATAAATGCCATTTGTTGCAAAATCATTAAGAGATACTATCTCCTGTGTTTTTAATTCACCTTGAGTGAGAGCATAAGCAACACCGCTCACAGCACTTCTATCGCTTATAATCATTTTCTTATCTATGTTAGGTTTAATGACCTTCTGCATGTGCTCAGCACGGTCAGCTAAAAAGAGTAAGAACTCAGCTTTTTTACTCTCTACCCGAGCAGATAAAAGCATTTCACGTATCTCTTTACCTATCTCCGTAGCACCGGGTTCTTTTGTTATGATAGCATCTGGAAAGTTTTTACTAAGTGCTTCTATCTGCGTACTTTTACCAGCAGTGTCTATACCCTCTATTGCAATGTACATGAAGTCATATTTCCTATAATTTTTTGAACTGGTGCTGGTAGTATATGCTCAGTTTTTCCGTTAAACTTTAGAAGATTACGAACAATAGAAGAACTTATAAAAGCATTTTGTAGTGTTGGCATAAGATATACAGTCTCTATACTCGTGTCAAGAGAGTTGTTTAAGTAACCTAGTTGTAGTTCATACTCAAAGTCACTCACAGCACGAAGACCACGAATTAAAACTCCGGCTCCATACTCATGTGCCAAATCAATAGTAAGGTTATCAAAACCAACAACGCGAACATTTTTTAAATCTACTACGGCAGCTTTTGTCATCTCTATACGTTCTGTCAGTGAAAACATTGGTTTTTTGTCCACTGATGCTGCAACTGCAATGACAAGTTCATCAAAAAGCTTTGATGTTCTTTGTATTATGTCTATATGTCCATTAGTAACAGGATCAAAGGTACCAGGATACAGTGCTATCTTTTTAGAATTCATTTCTATTCCCATCTTTTATATAAGTTGTTTTGTATACCAAGCAGATCAAACCATTTACCTATGACAAAATTTTCCATCTCATCGAGTGTCTGTTGTTCTGAGTAGTAAGCCATAACAGGTGGGGCAATGATAATACCAAGCGATGCTAGCTTTTGCATATTTTCTAAAGCAATAGCTGAAAATGGCATCTCTCGAGGAGCAAGAATAAGCTTCTTCTTCTCTTTTATTATAACAGCTGCACACCTTGTAACGAGGTTATCTGAAATCCCACAAGCTATTTTTGCTAAGGTATTCATAGAACAAGGTGCGATAATCATAGCATCAGTACCAAAAGAGCCAGAGGCTACACTTGCACCTATGTTATTGTTTTCATGTACTGTAACATCACCCAGCTCTTTACTTAAAACTGTTTTAGAATTTTCAGACATTATAAAGTGTTTTTGTACTTCTTTTGGAAGTAACTCCAGTACTTTTAAACCTAAGTTTACCCCGCTTGCTCCACTAGTTGCTACAACAATTTTCATCTATTTTATCTCCGCACTATTTCTAGCAGTCACTACTGCTTTTAATTTTTTACCTAAAGAATTTATAATGGTAATCCTCTCACCAAGTCGACCATTTTGTTTTGCTTTGGCTAAAAAAGATATGGCAATATTTGAGTCCTCTACTACAACATTTATAGTTGATCCACGTTTGACCAAAAAAAGACCTACAACATCCCGACTCGTTAGGATAAAGTCTTTTTTAACTCTATGCTTTATTTGAAGTGTTGCCTTGTTTATCTCTTGAAGTGGTAATGCTCTAAACTTTTGTAACATTATACTCTTTTTTTTAGCATTTAAAAAAGAGAGTTCATCATCTTTTTGTATCATTTGTTTGCTTATTATGACACTGATACGGGCTTTTACAAGGTAGTTAAAAAATATTTTTTTATTATCCTCTGTTTTAATTTCGATTATACCTTTGTTAGATAAGTATGCCTTTCTAGGTAGATTTATATGATAGTTTTGAGGCATTTCATAAAGATATGAACGCGGTGAGATAGAGACACTGTGTATATCGATATTCATATAGTTCTTTATATATATTTTTCGTAGGTATAACTCTAATCTATCCGTATTAATAGGGCTTTGTTGTGTAAATTGTGTGTAGTTATGTTTAGAAGATATATTTTTATATCCAAGTTTATTTAGTTTGTTTAGCAAGTTTTTTGTTTTGATTCTTATAGAGTGTCTATTTTTATCTATATCAAAAAGTTTAAGCTCTGACTTTGAGCCTTTTATAATATTAGATACTACAACATAATTTTCTTGTATAAAATAATTACTTTTAAGCTGAGTGTTTGCACATAAGTGGATAAAAAGAGTAAAAGATAAAATAAATAGTAGTTTCATGGGGTGTATTATATCTTAGATAATTATATTTTTATAAGAAATTAACATCTTGAAGAAACTTTTATTAGAGCTTGATATTCTAAAGCTTAAGTCAAAAGTTAAATCTTCACAATTATAAACTAATCTATTTTATTCTTCTAATATCTTTTATAATGTTACACCTAACAATACTATACTTATATACATGAAGCAACAGTGTGATTGAGAATAAATTTATGAAATATGGTGTCTTTATCTTCAATTTAAATTAATAACAAAGTGTAAACTAGGTTAAATGAGGATATCATTTCTAATGAATTATATAAGTAGTAAACTGTAAAAGTTCGTCAACAGGGTGGTACCAGAGATGGGATTTGAACCCACAAGCCGTGAGGCGGCGGATTTTGAATCCGCTATGTATACCGTTCCATCACTCTGGCATTTGTGATTGTTAAAAATGAAATAATAGTCATATATTACTTAAAAGTAAATAACATAATGCCGATATGTGTATATGGAACTTTTATTGCTAGATTTAAATTAAGAATAAAACAAATAATTTTTGGAGGTATATCATGCGAGTTACACAAAGTATGTACTATAGTAATGTATTTTCAACTAGTAATTCAAGACTTAATCAACAACTTTTTGATGTAAATAGACAAATTGCATCGGGTCAAAAAATACAATATGCAAGCGATGATGTCAGAACATTTGCTGAAACAATGCGTCTTGATAATGAGTTATCAACAATTGCTCAAGTGAAGAAGAGTGCTGCCAGCGGTTATGAAGTTGCAAATCAAACAGATGTCACCCTTAATGAATTTACAGATAGTATGAATAGAATGAGAACACTTCTTATTCAAGCAGCTAATGATACGAATGATGATACTTCACGAAATGCAATTGCTATAGAGTTAAAAGGAATAGCGGAAAACTTAACATCTTTAGCAAATACTTCTATTAATGGTCAATTTCTTTTTTCTGGGTCGTCAACTAATATAAAACCTATCGCTGAAGATGGTTCGTATCAAGGAAACGATGTTGCTTTGTGCAAATTTTTGGGTTCAAATAATCAACAAAAATATAATATTACAGGTGCTGAACTATTTTTAGGAGAAGAAAAACAAGTAAAGAGAACTATAACAAGTAATGTTGTTAATAATAATTTATTAGCAAATTATTCTGCCCTTCAAATCAATCAAGAAGACAGTGAACCTTTAAGCGGTAGCAGTACAATACGTAACCTTATGGGTGATACAGATAATACAGTTGACCCTGCAAATAAACACTTCTTTTATCTAAGAGGTACACAACATGATGGTACTGCATTTAAAGAAAAAATTACTATGAAAGATGCTGACAAAATTGATGACTTATTAACTAAAATTGGTACAGCCTATGGAAATACAGGTAATGTTGAAGTTATAAATGTTACTTTAACAAGTACAGGACAAGTAGTTATTGAAGACAAGCTAAGCGGTTCAAGCAAACTTGATTTTTCTTTAGTTGGTGCTACGGATTTTTCTGGTGCTAATCCTTCTGCTGCAGATGTTTCGAATATTGACTTATTAGATGGGGGAGAAACAGATTTTACAGCTACCTTTGCTTCACCTGGTCTTTTTTTAGTAGAATTTACTAAATCAGGATTAACATCTAGTGCAGGTGGTGGAGTGGCTGGAGATGTGGCAGCATCTACTGAAGGTCTTATCTACGATAGAGCAGAGTTTTCAAAGTTAGGCTCTGTGCTCTCTTCAGGTGTGCCACAAATTGTTCGAGGAGATAATTCCTTTGCAGTAGGAAGCACTAAACTTTCAGAGGTTGCTGACTTATCACAAGGTACAACAGGAACATTAGATGGTACAAATTTAAAGTTCGTAGGTGAAGACATTAATGGAAATAATTATAATGCAGTAATTAATCTAAATAGTGCTGGGTCCACTTTTACTCTTGATACAAATTTTGATGGTACGCAAGACACTACATATAACCTTTATAATATGAATACACCTAGAGTAAATACTGATGCAGATAAAGTTACCTACCAGCAAATAATGGATGTGATGAACATGGTCGTGACAAATACATTGCCAGCAAATTCATCAGGCACTGAAGCTGAGTACGACATAGCAATTTTAAATTCCCAGGCTTTAGGAAATACTTTTTTAAATAAGGATGGAAAAATATCATTTAAAGATATAAACTCTCCTATAACAAAAGCAACAATGTCAATTTATGATGCCAATAGTAATGATTTTAGTGTAGGGGCAGATGCTTCCGTAATGAGTTTTAACGCAAATAATGCTTTAACTATAAGGGATCCAAAAACAGATTTTTTTAAAACTATAGATGAAATCATACAGGCTGTAGAGAGTCATAGCAATACCCCTGATTCAAATTCTATTGAGAAGCGTAATGTGGGTATTCAAAATGCAATAGCTATGATGGATGACTTACAAGATCATACTTTTAGAACACAGTCAGTTATTGGTGCACAATCTAATAATTTGAATAATTCTTTGGAAAGAGCAGGTATACTTGAAATCAGCATAATGAGTCTGCGCTCGTCTGTTATAGATACTGATTTAGCAGAATCATCACTTAAACTCTCTCAATTGACATTAAACTATGAAGCAATGCTCTCAATTGTAGGTAGAGTTTCTAAATTAAGTTTGGTTAATTACCTCTAATTTAGACCTTTTTTATTGCAAAAAGCTAAATAATTACTTTATAAAATATTTTAGGCTATACTTCTTATAAATTTATTATATGGATTTATAAGCTTGAAAGATACTCTTTTTATTATAGTTTTTGGTGTTTTAATTTACCTCGGTTTCGCAACTATTCTTGGGAGTAGTGCATTAATGGGAAGTTATGGAGTGTTTTTTTCTTCATATAACCATCTCTACTTTGGATACATTTCTTATATTTATCTTTTTATCTTAATTTTACCCCTATATTTCTTGTATAAAAATCCACTCTTAAACTTCAGGTCGTCTGAACTAACGACAGCCTCTTTTTTAACATTTTTTTCATTTTTACTTATACAAGCATTACTTATTCAAAACGATTTAAGAGGAAAATTTGGAGCAGATTTTGTTGACTTTTTGAGTCCATATATTGGTGTTTTTGGTTTATGGATATTTTGGTTTATCATTACATTAGTTTCTATAGTTATAGTCTTAGATAAAAGTACTTCTGAAATAGTAGGCCTAGTTTACTCCTTTATAGGAACAAAAACTTCGAGTATCTATTACAAAAAAACACAAGAGATAGGATGTAAAGAAGAAGCTCATATCGTTGAAAAACTTGAAGTACCTGGAAAAGAGAAAGAGAAAACTACTATAGAACTGACAGAAGATGTTTTAAAAAATATAGAGACACCCACTTACTTAAGAAAGAAACCTACAGTAGTTACACCGGAGAATGAGCTAAAAGAAGTACCTATAGAAAAAAAAAGGGTAAAGAACCTTTTAGATATAGTTGAAGAGGTTAAAGAACAAAAGGCTACCATCGTTGTTGATGAGTTAGAAGAGAATGCTAAACTCTTAGCTGATATGGATAAGGGAAAAGTTGAAAAACCAAAGAACTTTAAACTACCATCAGTGGATTTTTTACAAAAAGCACCAAAAACAGCGAAGAATGTGGATGAAAGTGAACTTGATGACAAAATTCGTTATTTAATAGAAAAACTAGCACACTTTAAAATAGATGGTGATGTTATACGAACTTATGCAGGTCCTGTTGTTTCTACCTTTGAGTTTAAACCAGCGGCAAATGTCAAAGTAAGTAAAATTTTAGGTCTTCAAGATGACCTTGCAATGGCACTCTCAGCAGAAACTATCCGTATACAAGCACCAATTCCTGGAAAAGATGTTGTAGGTATAGAAATACCAAATGAAACAGTGGACATAATATATCTTCGTGAGATTTTAGATGATAAACTCTTTAAAGATTCTTCGTCTCCTCTTACTATTGTTTTAGGAAAAGATATAGTTGGAAAACCTTTTGTAACAGACCTTAAAAAGCTTCCGCACCTTCTTATAGCGGGAACAACGGGTAGTGGTAAGAGTGTTGGTATAAATGCAATGATACTCTCCCTTCTATACAAAAATTCGCCTGACCAACTACGTTTACTTATGATAGACCCTAAAATGCTGGAGTTTTCAATATATAACGATATTCCGCACTTACTTACACCTGTAATTACTAAACCGAAACAGGCTATAGCAGCACTTAATAACATGGTAGCTGAGATGGAACGCCGTTATGAACTTATGGCTGAGACAAGAACAAAAAATATAGAAAATTATAATGAAAAGATAAAAAAAGAGGGTGGAGAACATTTTCCTTATATAGTAGTAATTATTGATGAGTTAGCGGACCTTATGATGACGAGTGGAAAAGATGTTGAGTTTAGTATTGCACGGCTTGCACAAAAATCTCGTGCATGTGGTATTCATCTTATAGTAGCAACACAGCGTCCATCTGTAGATGTTGTAACAGGACTTATTAAAGCAAACCTTCCTTCTCGTATCTCTTATAGAGTAGGGCAAAAGGTTGACTCTAAAATCATTTTAGATCAAATGGGAGCAGAATCACTACTTGGTCGTGGTGATATGCTTTTTACTCCTCCTGGTTCAACTGGACTAGTTCGTCTTCATGCTCCATGGGCAACAGAAGATGAAATAGAAAAGATAGTAGACTTTATAAAAGCACAACGTGCACCAAACTATGATAAAAGCTTTCTAGTTGAAGAGAATGAGTCTAGTACTGCATCTTTGAATGACTCATACGAAGAACTTGACGAATTGTATGAAGATGCTAAAAATGTTGTTTTAAATGATAGAAAAACTTCTATATCTTATCTGCAGAGAAAACTTCAAATAGGCTACAACCGTTCTGCACGTGTTATAGAGCAGTTAGAGCAAGAAGGAGTGCTTTCTTCCCCAAACACTAAGGGTATCAGAGAGATACTATAATGAGTAAGCCTATTTTTGTATTTACTGCATTTAAGAGCTCTTTTAAGGTTATAGTTAAAAATCTAGAGTCATTAAGTGTTCTACAGATTCAAGATATAGAAAAATTTGTCTCTCAAAGAAAGGGTGTTTTTGACTTTGATACATACTCTTTTGTAATTCAAAAAATGATAGAGTTTACAGAGTTTGTAAAAATTATTGAGCTTAGTAGCCTAGATGCATCTTGTGTGGATAACCCTGTAATTAGTCAGGTAAAACCACGAGTGAGTTTTGGACAGTATAAGGGTATGCTCTATACTGAATTACCTGATTCGTATATATTATGGCTAAAAGAAAACTATTCAGGTGCTCAAAAAAATATTTTAAAAGAAGAACTCAAATATAGAGGGCTTTAGCGTTACCTAAAACCACACTATTACAATATCTTGAAATATTTGTGTTTACATTCGTAACACTTTAAAAATAGTTGATTATCTTTAGCTATAATATTTGGAAAATTACTCGTAATAGGAATAAATATGGCATTTTTAGAAGACTATAAAGCACATGTTGCAGAGAGACTTGCGCTTGGTGTACCACCATTAGCACTAACAGCTGTACAAACAGCAGAAGTTATCGAACTGATTAAAACTAATTGTACAGATGAGTTACTTGACTTACTTACAAATCGTGTAGCACCTGGTGTTGATGATTCAGCACAAGTTAAAGCAGCATTTTTAAATGAAATTGCAGCTGAGAATATCACTGTTGATGCAATTTCAGCAGTAAGAGCAATTGAAATGCTAGGCATGATGTTAGGTGGATTTAATGTTCTTCCTATGATTCATGGATTAGCTTCATCAAATAATGATGTTATAGAAGCTTCTATTACAGCTTTATGTAAAACTCTTTTAGTTTACGATGCATTTAATGATGTTGAAAAACTACATAAAGAAGGAAATACAGCAGCTACTAAAGTTCTTACTTCATGGGCAAATGCAGAGTGGTTTACTTCTAAGTCACCTATTCCAGAAGAGATGACTATTACAGTATATAAAGTTCCAGGTGAAACAAATACTGATGATTTATCTCCAGCTTCTGAAGCATTTACACGTTCAGATATTCCGTTACATGCAAATTCACTTCTAATTAATAGAATGGATAACCCATTAGACACACTTAAAGAACTTAAAGCAAAAGGTAACCCTATCGCTTATGTTGGTGATGTTGTTGGTACTGGTTCTTCACGTAAATCTGGTGTTAATTCTGTTCAATGGCACCTGGGTGTAGATATTGACGGTGTTCCAAACAAACGTACTGGTGGTGTTGTTCTTGGTCAAACAATCGCTCCTATTTTCTTTGCAACTTGTGAAGATTCAGGTGCACTTCCTTTAGAACTTGATGTCTCCGGTATGGAAACAGGTGATGAGCTTACTATTTACCCTTACAAAGGTGAAGCTCATAAAGATGGAAAATGTATTTCAACTTTTAAATTAACTCCAAACACTATTACTGATGAAGTTCAGGCTGGTGGTCGTATTCCACTTATCATTGGTCGTGGTCTTACTTCAAAGGCTCGTGCAGTTTTAGGTCTTGGTGTTTCTGAAGCATTTTTAACTGCTGAACAACCAGCTGATACAGGTAAGGGTTATACACTTGCACAAAAGATGGTTGGTAAGGCTTCAGGTCTTACTGGTGTTCGTCCAGGTATGTATGTAGAGCCAGAGATGAATACAGTTGGTTCTCAAGATACAACAGGTCCTATGACTAGAGATGAAATTAAAGAGCTTGCAGCACTTGGTTTTAATGCTGATCTTGTACTTCAAACTTTCTGTCATACTGCAGCTTATCCAAAACCAAGTGATGCTGAGATGCATAAAAATTTACCTGCGTTTATCTCTAATCGTTCAGGTATTGCTCTGCGTCCAGGTGATGGAATTATTCACTCATGGTTAAACAGAATGGTTCTTCCAGATACTGTTGGTACTGGTGCGGATTCTCATACACGTTTCCCAATTGGTATCTCTTTCCCTGCTGGATCTGGTGCTGTTGCATTCGCTGGTGTTACTGGTGCTATGCCTTTAAGTATGCCAGAATCTGTACTTGTACGTTTTTCAGGTGAAATGCAGCCAGGTATTACTTTACGTGACCTTGTAAATGCTATTCCTTATGTTGCTATTCAACAAGGACATTTAACAGTACCTAAAGAGGGTAAAATAAATGTATTTGCAGGTAGAATTTTAGAGATTGAAGGTTTACCTGATCTTAAAGCTGAGCAAGCATTTGAGCTTTCAGATGCATCTGCTGAACGTTCTGCTGCTGCATGTACAGTTCTTTTAAATACTGCACCAGTTGAAGAGTACTTAAAATCAAATGTAACCTTACTTGAAGCTATGCTTAAAGATGGTTATGCTGATGCAACAACTATTGAACGTCGTGTTGGTAAGATGAAAGATTGGTTAGCTAACCCTACACTAATGAAACCTGATGCTGATGCAGAGTATGCAGCAGTAATTGAAATTAATTTAAATGAAATCACTGAGCCAATTTTGGCTTGTCCAAATGATCCAGATAATGTTAAACTTTTATCTGAAGTTGCTGGGACTCCACTTGATGAAGTTTTCTTAGGTTCTTGTATGACTAATGTTGGTCATTACCGCGCTGCTGGTGAAATCATGAGAGGTGAAGGTAAGCATAATGTTGAGAAGTTTTGGATAGTTCCGCCAACTAGAATGGATGAGCAACAACTAATTAATGAAGGATACTACGAAGTTTATCAAGCTATCGAAGCAACTACAGAAATTCCTGGTTGTTCTTTATGTATGGGTAACCAAGCATCAGCTCGTGTTAACTCTACAGTTTTTTCGACATCAACTCGTAACTTTAACAACCGTTTAGGTAAAGGTACACAAGTATTTCTTGGTTCTGCAGAACTTGCAGCTATGTGTGCAAAACTTGGAAAAATTCCTACTGTTAAAGAATATATGGACTTTGTACCTGCAAAAATTGCTGGTAAAGAAGATGCTATATATAAATATCTTAATTTTAACGAAATTGAAAACTATCATCTTGAGCCACGAACAATTGCTGAAGAAAAGTATGGTGTTACTGTTAAACCAGTATAACTGTATAACAGTAAAGTAGTAATACTTTACTGTTATACCACTCCATTCCTTCCACATCATACTCTTCAAAAAAATAAACTTTAAACTGCTACAATAAATAAAACGAATTTATAGATTATAATATTACAAAATTCAAAGATCTTTTTCCTTTTAGAAAATCTTTATCTCTTTTATATATCGATGAGAATCAAGAGTTTTTAACAAATATAACAAATATACTAAAAAAAGTTTTTTCTAGTGTTAATGATGCAATTATTAGTATTAATTATCTTAAGTGGATGAGTTTGATTTAGTTATAGTAAATGTTAGTTCTACTATTGCGAGTACTGCCAACCTCATTCAAAAGGTACAAGAGAATAATCCTAATCAAAATATTATACTCATAACAGCAGAAAATACACTCTTAAACTTTTATGTACTAAATATCTCAGAACTACAAATGAAACTCTGTAAAACAATACTTTTTCTTGATAATATTATACCAGTATTACAAAAATTCAATACTACAGAATATACTTAAATCCCCAAATAGAGAAATAGTAGTGACTTACTGTATGAGTGTAAAAGTATAGGTCACTTTATGATGAATTAAAAATACTCAAGCAACAAATAGACTACTGTAAAAAATGATTATCATTTCTCTATTAATATTAGTAAACCCTCTTTAAGTATTTAATACCTATCATCTAATTACATCAAAATTAGAGGGTATAGCGGGTTCAAACTCTTCTACACTCATTTTCTTGTTAACTATTTGTTCACTAAAGTCGATTGAGATAGTATTATCTAGTTGGTCTTTATACTCAATAGATTTTAAGTCCGAGTCTATTACATTTATAATGTAGAGTACTGACTGAAACTCAGCTATATATTTATTTATATTTATTTTTTTTGCATTTTTAATTATATTAAAAAAATCAATACTACTGTACAGTTTTTTAACTATCACCTGCTCTAAATTTGGTTCAATAATAGTTGCCATATTTTTATTGATATATATAAATTTTGAACTTGGTTGAAAATACTCCCAAAGGACATATTGTGGTTTCATTGCTTTAATATGTCCGCTATACTCTAATGTGTTTCCCTTGTCGTTTGTTACTACCTGTCTGAAGCTTGCTTCATATGAATTCATGGAGAAAATATCACTAAAAGAAAGAGTAAAAAGTAGTGCTGAGAGAAAAATATATTTCAAATTGTATCCTTTATGTAAAAGAAATTATAACAAAAATTACATTTATACTTTTTCTTAGATTATATGTGATAAAATAAAATCAATTTCACTATTACTATATAACAAACTATATAGTAATAGATACAAGGTGACGAATGCTACTTGGATTATTAGGGAAGGTTTTTGGTACATCCAATGACCGTGAATTAAAAAAATATTTAAAAAAAGTAAAGTTGATAAATTCTCTTGAATCTAAATATCAGTTAATGAGCGATGAAGAACTTAAAGCTGTGTTTAATGCACTAAAGGCAAGCATACAAGATGAGAGTAGGACATTAGATGATGTTTTATGTGATTCTTTTGCTATTACAAGAGAAGCGAGTAAGCGTACTCTTGGTATGCGTCACTTTGATGTACAACTCATTGGTGGTATGACTTTACATGAGGGTCGTATTGCTGAGATGAAAACAGGTGAAGGGAAAACACTTGTTGCAACTCTCGCTATTACTCTCAATGCAATGCTCGGAAATGGTGTTCACTTAGTAACGGTAAATGATTATCTTGCATCGCGTGATGCATCAGAGATGTCACCACTGTATAGCTTTCTCGGATTTAGTGTTGGAACAGTTCTAGAAGATAAACATAGCCCAGAGCAGAAAATTGCTGCTTATAAGTCTGATATCACATACGGTACAAACAATGAGTTTGGCTTTGATTATTTAAGAGATAATATGAGCTACTCTAAAGATCAGGTTGCACAACGTAGTCATCCATTTGTAATTGTAGATGAAGTTGATTCAATTTTAATCGATGAGGCTAGAACACCACTAATTATTTCAGGTCCTACAAATAGAAATATGCAAGATTATCAAAACGCAAACAATGTTGCGAACACTTTAGTAAAAGATACTGACTTTACAGTTGATGAGAAAGACAAGGTTATTCTTATCACTGAAAAGGGTATTACAAAAGCAGAAACACTGTTTAAGGTAGATAATCTTTACAGTGCGGAGAATGCTTCTCTTTCACATATACTTGACCAAGCACTTAAGTCTAACTATCTTTTTGAAGTAGATGTAGATTATGTAGTTCGTGATGGCGAAGTTATGATTGTAGATGAGTTTACAGGGCGAATTAGTGAAGGTAGACGTTTTTCTGAGGGCCTACATCAAGCACTAGAAGCCAAGGAGGGTGTTGAGATTAAAGAAGAGACACAAACTCTCGCTGATATCACATTTCAAAACTATTTTAGAATGTATGACAAACTTGCAGGTATGACTGGAACAGCTGAGACAGAAGCGACAGAGTTTGCTCAGATCTATAATCTTGATGTTGTTTCTATTCCTACAAATCTACCAATAGGTAGAAAAGATTTAAACGATTTAATTTATAAAACAGAAGAAGAAAAATTTAATGCTGTAATTGATACTATCAAAAAACTCAGTAAAACTGGACAACCTGTACTTATAGGTACTGCATCAATTGAAAAGTCTGAAACACTGCATGAAGTCCTAAAACATGAAAAAATTGCTCATACAGTACTTAATGCAAAGAACCATGAACAAGAGGGTGAAATCATTAAATCAGCAGGTGCTAAAGGTGCTGTGACTATTGCAACAAATATGGCAGGTCGTGGTGTTGACATCAAAGTAAATGACGAAGTAAGAGAGCTTGGTGGTTTATATATAATAGGTACAGAGCGACATGAAAACCGTCGTATTGATAACCAGCTTCGTGGACGCTCTGGTAGACAAGGTGATGCCGGAACTACACAGTTTTACCTCTCGCTTGAAGATAATCTTCTTCGTATCTTTGGAAGTGATAAAATCAAGTCTATCATGGAAAGACTGGGTGTTGAAGACGGTGAGTATATAGAATCTAAGATGGTTACTCGTGCCGTTGAAAAAGCTCAGAAAAAAGTTGAAAATATGCACTATGAAGGCCGTAAGCAGATTGTTGAGTATGATGATGTTGCTAATGAGCAGAGAAAAATTATCTATAAGTTTAGAAATCAACTCCTTAGTGAAGATTATAATATTTCAGCAAAAATAGATATGGTAAGAGAAGAGTATATATCAAATATTTTACAGCTTTGTGATATTTATGAGGGTGGTGCTAGGGAAGATTTTAATCTTCAAGCACTCTCTGAGCACTTACAAGAAAAAATAAATTTTTCTTTAGAGATAGAACCTTTAAAAGAGCTAGAGTATGAAGAACTTTTTGATAATGTAACCAACACTATTAAAAAATCTTATGATGAAAAAATGAGTGTTTTAGAAGAGAGTATTAAGCATGATCTTGAAAAAGAGTTTTATTTAAAAGAGCTTGATAGTGCATGGAGAGATCATCTTTATGAGATGGACAATATGAAAACAGGTATTCGTCTTCGTGCTTATAATCAAAAAGACCCACTTGTTGAATATAAAAAAGAGAGTTTTAATCTTTTTACTGAACTCGTTGGTGAGATCAAATTTAATACAATTCGTACACTTCACATTATTCAATTTAAAATGGAATCAGCAAAAGAAGAAGCTACAGCAATAGCAGAGCAAAGAGAAGTAGAGCAGAGGCAGCAAGAAGCACTAATGAAATTAAACCATACTGACACAGGTAATATTAAAAGTGATAAAAAAATCGCAAGAAATGACCCTTGTCCTTGTGGTAGTGGTAAAAAATATAAACAGTGTTGTGGAAAAAGTGGCCCTAAAAAAGGTCTATTTGCCTCTTGAAAAAATCAATAGTTACCTATTTAGTTAAAAGGTTCCTTCGTTTTGATAAAGAGCAACCTTTTATTTTTCTCTCAGCACTTCTAGCTTTTTTTGGTATCACACTTGGTGTTATGGTTCTTCTTGTAGCTATGGCACTTATGAATGGTTTCGACAAAGAGTTTAAAAAACAACTCACTATTATGAACTATCCTCTCACTATTATTCCAAAGTTTTACGGTGGAGTGAATGAAAACCTTCTCATAGACTTAGAATCAAAATTTCCAAAACTGCACTTTAGTCCTTATGTGCAATCCTCAGTAATGATTCGAAATGGCTCAAGACTAGAAGGTGGGTATCTTTTTGGTGTAAACTTTAAAGATGAAGCTAAGGTAAATAGTGTTTTAAAAGAAGCGATCTCTGGAAATACATTTAAAAAATTCGATGTACTCATTGGTAAAAGTTTAAAGCAAGAGTTTAATCTCTTTATGGATGATAAACTCATGTATATTTTTACAAGTGTTGAACCTGGTGGGCTCTCTATAACACCAAAGATTAAGCGTTTTAAAATTCGATCTGTCTTTGACTCAGGTCTTTCCGCCTATGATAAAGCATATAGTTACACTACATTAGAAGCCTTACAAATCATGATGCATATGCCTTCTAATATGTATGATGGCATACATGTATACTCAAAAAATCCGCATGATGATATAGTAAAAATAAAAGAGTTCTTACCAATAAGCACAAGCATTAAAGGTTGGTGGCAAGATAATTTAAACTTTTTTGCTGCACTAGAGATGGAAAAAGCTTCGTTGTTTATAGTTTTAATGCTCATAATACTTATAGCTGCTATAAATATTATATCATCACTTCTTATGACTGTTATGAATAGAAGAGGGGAAATAGCACTTCTATTGTCTCTTGGTGCTACAACAGGAGAAATTAAAAAAGTATTTTTGTATCTTGGTATTATTATTGGAATTGCAGGTATAGCTGCTGGGGTATGTTTAGGCTTAAGTGGGATATGGATACTTGGTTCTTTTGATATTATATCTTTACCAAAAGATGTTTACCCTACATCAACATTACCTTTAGATTTAAGCTTGTTTGACTTTATTCTGATTGTACTCGGTGCATTTTTTATTGTTATCGGTTCTTCATACTATCCTGCTAAAAAAGCAAGCGAAGTTGATATATTAACAGTGCTTCGTAATGAATAACTCAGGGTACTATTTTTTCTCTATAGTGTTTTTAATTATCTGATAAGGAAGAGACAGTGTTCTCTTTATGATGTTAAAAGGTGCTACTATAATATCCTCAGCCAGAAGTAACTTTATCTTAGGATCAGATACTTTTCCTTTGATACTCAAGGTTGTAGAGATTGTATCCTTATCTAAAATAATATAACCAACAAGTGGAATCTTTGCTAGATCACTTCCTAGGTTCGTCTTTAGGTTTAGTACAATATCTAAATAGTCATTTTTTAAGGATACTATTCCATTTCCAAAAATATCAATCTCTTTTGAATCTAAATAAATATTAGTTAAATTAAACATATCCTTCTTGTATTCAAAGTTGGTGTATGCTTTGTTTACAAAAAGTCCTTCATTATTGTAATCTGGTTGCTTAAAGATTAGGAGAGAGGGTATATTTGTTATAAAAGCTAAGATATTATTTAGTGTTTTATAGTCTTTTATCGCTGTTTTTTTGACATAAACAACACCACTATAATCATTAATATTTCCACTTAGTGAAAAATCCAAGTTTCCTTTAGTAAACTTTGATAAAGGTAGCAGTCTATTCATAAACTTATCATTAAAGTTTTTACCATAAAAATAAAACTTTTTATCCTCAAAACGAAGACCTGAATTCCCTTTAGCATGTTTGAGTTGAGCAGTTAAAATAGTCTTATAAAATTGTACATCAAGAGTATCATATAAAATATGTCTATTTTTATTTATATATAAAGTGGAATCTGTTGCGATAAGTAGTACATTT
>Ga0208468_1000265_pt1 | contig 17077 bp, 16 predicted proteins | sample DeeseametaMP0960_FD_184198 | JGI IMG/M metagenome (GOLD analysis project Ga0208468, IMG submission 184198) | Marine microbial communities from the Deep Indian Ocean - MP0960 (SPAdes) | ecosystem: Environmental > Aquatic > Marine > Oceanic | place: East of Madagascar, South Indian Ocean... | reverse complement strand
GCGCAGTAGAAATCAGCATCGATATATCCCAACGATAACGAAATAAACGGCCTAGAGGTCTGGTAAGGATGCCAATGCTGTCGGCGTTATCAATCAATAAAAGCTTAGCTATCGTTATGGCTACCCTGGCTGTCGGGGCTTGGTGTGGCAATTCCTATGCACAGGATAAGCCGGCATCGTTCAACTCATCTTTCCTGATGGGTTCAGCAAGAGACATGGATACCTCCTTGTATAGTCACGGCAATCCTGTATCGCCTGGTGAGTACCGGCTTGATATGTATGTGAATGGCCAGTGGTTTGGCAAACAGGATATTGTTTTCAAGTCAGTACCAGGAGGAAAAAGCGCAGAAACCTGCTTTGGCGCTGAGGATCTTGAGTTCTATGGTGTCGATTTTGAATCTATCGGGGCGCCAGTTAGTGAGATAGAGAAGTGCAAGCCCATTTCCGAATGGATTGGGCAGGCGCAATCTCGTCTCGAGATTTCCTCGCTACGCATGGACCTGACAATTCCTCAAGAAAATCTGCGTCGCGAAGCGAGGGGTTACGTGAATCCTGAGCTATGGGATCGTGGTATTAATGCCGGGTTTATCGGCTATGATCTGAATGCGACAACTATCCGTGCTGACGAATCGGGATCTGGCATTTCAAACAGTGACAATCTTTATCTTGGTCTGAATTCCGGTGTCAATGTTGCGGGTTGGCAGCTCAGGCATAACTCCAGCGTATCGCGGCGATCCGGTGAAGGATACGATTTTCAGAAGACCTCAACCTTCGCACGTCGTGCGTTCTCGGAAATTCGCAGCAACCTGACCATTGGTGACAGCTTTACCAGTGGTGAGTTATTCGATTCCGTAGCGTATCGAGGCATGAACCTTTCCAGCGAGGATCGCATGCTGCCCGATTCCATGCGGGGTTATGCTCCAGTGATTCGGGGCGTGGCTTCTACCAATGCCCGTGTCGAAGTTCGCCAGAACGGTAATCTCCTCTATAGCACCACGGTATCTCCCGGAAACTTTGTTATTGATGATCTTTACCCCACAGGGTTCGGGGGGGATCTGGATGTGCTTGTCACCGAAGCTGACGGCCAGCAGCGCTCCTTTAGTGTGCCCTATTCTTCCATTGCGCAATTGCTGCGAGAAGGAATCAGCCGACATAGCGTTACCGTGGCGCAGCTGCGTAATGACGAACTGGAAGATGAGCCGCTGTTCATGCAGGCCACTTACCAGCGCGGTCTATATCATGACATTACCGGTTACCTGGGTAGTACAGTCAGTCAAGGTTATCGTTCTGTTTTGGTGGGCGCTGGCCTGGCCACAGAGCTGGGTGCCTTTTCGTTTGATGTTACCCGCTCACAAACAGAATTCAGGAATAATGACGACAAGTTTGGCAACAGTGTTCGCATCAACTATTCGAAGATGCTGAATCAGACCAATACCAATTTTACGCTTGCCGCTTATCGTTACTCCACAAAAGGGTTTTATGGCCTGTCGGATGCCATGTTTGCCAGAGAGTTTGATGAGCAACAGTTGAGTCTGGCCGCCCTGAGAAGCCAGAAGAGTCAGTTTCAGCTGACATTGAATCAGGCCCTTGGTCGCCGCTACGGGTCTTTATACTTCACTGGATCCGTGCGTGATTTCTGGGATGTTGAAGGGGAAACCAAGCAATATCAGATGGGCTACAACAACCGGTTCCGATCTGTTAGCTATGGCGTTTCTGCAATCCGCACCACGACCCAGGAAGGCGAGGCAGATAATCAGTTTGATCTTTCTTTCACCATGCCTATCGGTGGTGGTTATAGCGGGCAATATATTGATGGCGGCGTTTCACTGGATGATGACGGCTATACATCCAGCCGGGCCGGTATCAATGGCTATGGCGGTGACCGGAACCAGTACAACTACGGTATGCGGGTAACCGACAACGAACAGAACGGCTCCACCGTTGGGGTAAATGGTGAGTACCGTAGCCGCTTTGCTTCTGTAAATGGCTCTTACAGTTACAGCGATGATTATCAGCAGGCCTCTGCCGGTGCACGGGGTGCTTTTGTCGCGCACAAGGATGGCATCACCATGACGCCGCAACACGGCGACACCATGGTGCTTATTGAAGCCAAGGATGCCAAGGGAGCCGGAGTGGTCAGTGCCTCTGGTGTGGAAGTCGATGACTTCGGCTATGCGGTATTGCCCTATGTGACTCCTTACCGGATGAATCGAGTCACTCTGGATCCCAACGGCATTGACAGAAATGTCGAGCTGAAAGGCACGAGTCGCAAGCTGGCGCCTTACGCTGGTTCCATCACCAAGGTGAAATTCGAGACAGAAAAAGGGCTGCCGATACTGATTAAAGCGCACCGGCGTGACGGTGTCAGTCTGCCTTTCGCTGCCCGGGTCTTTGACATGTCTGGCAATGAAGTGGGAGTGGTTGGCCAGAGTGGTGTCATTTTTGTTCGCAGCGAGCAGAGACAAGGGATGTTGACGGTGAAGTGGAGGGGTGAGCAATGCAGGTTGACCTATCAACTTGGTGATGTGTCTCCGGAACAGGAGTTCGGTTTTGAAAAAACCAATGCGATTTGTCACTGATCAGTTTTATAAACTGGCTGGATACCTTTTATTGATAAGTATGCTTTCGCTGCTGAGTGTTGCAGGGCATGCCGCTTGTTATAGGTCATCTGGAGTGAGCCCTCAGGATGTGCGAATGGAAATGGGCCGAGTCTTGATTCAGCCAGATTTACCTATCGGGGCGATTATTCAGACGCTTCAAGTGCCGATTACCAGAAAAAATAATGTGGCTTACTGTAATTATGGGGGATTCACCAAAGGGGAATTGGTTCGCAATCCTGCTGCTGTTCCCGGTTTTTCAAATGTGTATCAAACGGATGTGCCCGGAGTGGGGATTCGGCTTTACCGGGAAGCGGGTGATATCTCGACCTACTATCCTCACCAGATCAATTACAGCGGCACCCAGCAGTTATACTTGGCGGGCGGGTACTTCAAAGTGGATTTGGTGAAGACTGCAGCGGTTACCGGGTCTGGACCTGTTGGCCCGCCAGGGTTGTTTTCAACCTATTATCTTGATGGTTCCGGTCGCAATCGCCCGATGCTTACCTCCACGCTGACGGGCCAGGGGATCACCATTGTGACATCATCCTGTCAGGTTGATGCGGGTTCAAAAAACATTGCCGTCAACTTTGGCTCGGTTTCCAACCGTGATTTTAGCGGGGTAGGGTCGAGGGTGAATCCGAGAGATTTCGAGATCCGCATGCGCTGCCAGGGCGGCAATGTCGTCGGCCTGGATCAGGGGCTCATCAAGGTAAGGTTTGATGGAACCCAGGATTCATCAAACATGCCGGGCGTGCTGGCCATAGATGGTGGTCCCGCATCAGCTAGCGGCATTGGTATTCAACTTAACCAGACCCTGGGTGGCACCGAGCAGACGGTTTCACTCGGTGAAGGCGTTGCCCTTGGCCGTACTCCTATTAACGATTCGGCCGAGTTTATCCTGCCCATGCGCGCTTACTATATCCAGACCGAGCCAGGCACCGTGGGCGCTGGAACCGGTAATGGCAGGGCCACATTCACCATTGAGTACCATTAATGGTACTCAATGACATAGCGCATGCTGGCCGGCTTCGCACCAGAAGACGCAATACGCTCCTGAAGGTGGCCTGACTGGCTCTCAACCACAACAGATTGGGCGTGGCTCTCTCCGACAACAGGTTCCAGGTAAGTCTTGGCAATGTGCTGGGCGGCTGATAGCCCCTGATTACCGCAGGAATTTACGACTACCTCTGTATAGCCGGCCTGGCTCTGCGCGGCCGTTTGGCAGGACGCATACACAACCGCTCCCTGGAATGAGATCGTATTGCTGGCCATGGCTGCGGAGGTAGAAAGTGCGAGTAACGCGGCGATCCCTGTGCGGCGTGCAGTGTTCATAGTGCCCCCTTCGATCACTGATTAGTTATTTTGTCTAAGTGCGAAGGTTTACTTCTAGTACTTTTTCATTGGTTTTATGTAGTAATTGTCGTGCTCTTTTACATTTTTGGCACTTAAAGGTGGAAAATGGAGGATGACCGGTTACGGAAGAATGATCAGTCGAGGAGGGAGTGTTTCAGACCCGCCACCGTCTTTGCCATCTGCATCCGCAGCCATGGCACTCTCTCCATGACAGGAAAGAACAGGTCTCGCCCGGTGGATACCGTGCGGCTGTGGGATTGAAACGCAGGAGTCAGCCAGCGGCTCATACGCTGGTAGAAGCGGATCTGTGGTTCGCGTTGACGATGGTAGTGCGCCCAGGCCTGGGGCCAGGTGTCCGCGTCGGCCACGGCCTGGCCGAGAGCCCGGGCATCCAGCAGGGCCATGTTGGCGCCCTGGCCCAATTGCGGGCTCATGGCATGGGCGGCATCGCCAATAATACCCAGCCGGTTTTCCCCCCAGTGATGCATGATCACATCCCGATAGGTGGCGGGTAGCAGTTGTTTCTGGTGTGTCAGGGGCGCCAACAGCGTTTCCAGCTGAGGCCAGAGCATGAGTGCCTCCTGACGCCAGGCGGAAAAATCAAAATCCGGCTGCTGCCATTCGTTCATCTGCGCCACCGGCAGACTCCAGAAAAAACTGGCCAGCGCCTGGTCTGGCTGATCCGGGCGGCAGCCGGTGGGCAGGATACCGGCCATCTGGCCAGCCTGATGGTAGCGCTGTTGCAGCAGCGGCGCGGCAAACGACGCCACCATGGGCTGCATGGCCCACATGGCTCCCCAGGGGTAAAGCCGGTCATAGCGGGTCCAGGCGGCCGGGCGAAGATGGCTGTGGCTGCCGTTGGCAATCAATACCGCATCAAAGGACAGCCGGCAGGGCTCGCCTGCCTGCTCGGCGATCACGGTGGCGCGATCCGCCATGGTGTCCACGGCACTGACCGTGCAGCCCATCCGTCGTTGGTGTGGCAGTGTCTGCAGGTGCTGGTCCAATAGATGACAGAGGCTGGCGCGGTGCACGCCCAGGCCGTGGCTGTGAGTGTCCAGGCTGCGGTAGGCGGTGTTCATGATGCGCCGACCGTCGCGGGTGTGGCCGACCAGCGCATCGATGCGGGCGCCGTAACCGAGCATCGCGTGATAGAGGCCCATTTCCTGAAGCACTGCCAGCCCGCTGGGCTGCAATAGCAGCCCGGCACCGACTGGCGTTAGCGCCTCAGCCCGTTCTATCAGGGTAATGCGGTGGCCTTGCCCGGCGAGCAGGGCGGCCGTGGCCAGGCCGGCGGTGCCGGCGCCGATAATGGCGATGGTTTGTGGTTGCACAGATAGGTATCCCTTCCCCGAAAAAGCCAGCCCATGCTAGCAGGCCAGCTCGATATGGTTGGGGGCGGGGTCAAAAAAACGGGCCGCAAAGGCGGCCCGTAGCGTACTGAATGAAGCGTGTCTTGTTACTTCTCCACAAACGCTCGCTCGATCACATACTCACCCAGCTCGCCGCCGCGGGTTTCCTTGAAGCCCCAGCCATCGAGAATCGCCTGGGTATCCTTGAGCATGGCGGGACTGCCGCACAGCATGAAGCGATCGTTCTCCAGGCTCGGCGTGGGCAGGCCCAGATCCGCGAAGATCTTGCCGCTGGTCATCAGGTCGGTGAGCCGGCCCTGGTTGCGGAACGGTTCGCGGGTCACCGTCGGGTAGTAGAGCAGCTTGCCTTTGACGAATTCACCGAAGAATTCGTTGTTGGGCAGCTCGCTCTGAATGGTGTCCTGATAGGCCAGCTCGGACACATGGCGCACCCCGTGGGTGAGAATCACCCGGTCGTACTGGTCGTAGACCTCCGGGTCCTTGATGATGCTCATGAACGGCGCCAGACCGGTGCCGGTGGACAGCAGCCACAGGTTCTTGCCCGGCAGCAGGTGGTCGGCTACCAGGGTGCCGGTGGGCTTGCGGCTCACATAGATCTTGTCACCCGGCTGGATGTTCTGCAGCTGGGAGGTGAGCGGGCCGTCCGGCACCTTGATGCTGAAGAACTCCAGTTCTTCTTCATAGTTGGCGCTGGCGATGGAGTAGGCGCGCAACAGCGGGCGGCCGTTGTCCTGTTCCAGGCCGATCATGGTGAAGTGGCCATTCTTGAAACGGAAACCCGGGTCCCGGCTGGTGGTGAAGCTGAACAGGGTGTCGTTCCAGTGGCGCACGCTGGTGACGGTTTCAGTATTCAAATTAGACATAATTAATTCAGCGCTTATTCCAAAACTCCAGATGATGGAAATTTAATCGAAACGGGTTTATCGGTAAAATGGGTAATTCCGATGTATTATATCGGTATTATCAATATATGGACCGAAGAGAGCACCCATGAAATTTACCCTGCGCCAGCTTCAGGTCTTCCTGGCCACGGCGCACCACGAGAACATCAGCAAGGCGGCGGAGAGTCTGAGCATGAGCCAGTCCGCCGCCTCCGGGGCGCTCAAGGAGCTGGAAGCCCTGTACGACCTGAAGTTCTTCGAGCGCGCCGGCAAGCGGCTCAAGCTCAATGAGCTGGGGCGCCAGTTCTGGCCCCGGGCGGAGGCGCTGCTGGCCCAGGCCCGTGAGCTGGAAGCCGACCTGCTCAGTCATCGGGATCTGGGGCGCCTGAATGTGGGGGCCACGCTGACCATCGGCAACTATCTGGCGGTGGGTATCATGGCCGATTACATGGCGGAACAGCCCGGCGCCCGGGTGCATCTGGAGGTGGCTAACACCCGGACCATCGTGGAGCGTGTGCTGGCCTTCGAGCTGGATCTGGGTCTGATCGAGGGCGAACTGAATCACCCGGATCTGGAGCTGCTGCCCTGGCGAGAGGACGAGCTGGTGGTGTTCTGCAGTCCGGACCATCCTCTTGCCGGTAAGGAAGCACTTACCGACGAAGACTTGCGGGCGGCCCACTGGATTGTTCGCGAATCCGGATCCGGCACCCGGCAGACCTTCGAACGCGGCCTGCATGGGCTGGTGCCGGAGCTGGATCTGGCCCTGGAACTGGAGCATACCGAGGCCATCAAGCGGGCGGTGGAAGCCGGACTGGGCATCAGCTGCCTGTCCCGGGTGTGTCTGCGCGAAGCCTTCAAGCGCGGTTCGCTGGTGGAATTGCCGGTGCCCCACCGTGATTTCAGCCGTGATTTCTACTTTGTGCTGCATCGCCAGAAGTACCGCAGCCCGGGCATTGAGAGGTGGCTGGAACTATGTCGCGCGTCCGCAGGATAACCCGTTACAGCCTGATCGGGCTGGCACTGCTGCTGACGCTCGGGCTGTTGCTGCCGGAGGGGCGGCAGGTTCCCGTACAGGGCGCCGATACCAGTGACTGGCATCCACAGACGTTCTGGTATCACCCCTGGGGCAAGTCCGGGGTGCACAAGGGCGTGGATATTTTTGCGGCCACCGGCACACCGGTGCTGGCCAGCAGCGGCGGCCTGGTGTTATTTCGCGGCGAACTGGCCCGGGGTGGCAGGGTCGTTCTGGTGCTGGGTCCCCGCTGGCGGCTTCACTATTATGCGCATCTGGCAGACATAGCCGAGACCGGGCCCTGGTTATGGGCGGGGGAGCCGGTAGGCTCTGTGGGCAGCAGTGGCAATGCGGCGGGCAAGCCGCCCCATCTGCATTATTCCCTGGTCAGTCTGTTGCCGCTGGCGTGGAAGGCTGATGGGGCGCCCCAGGGCTGGAAAAAGATGTTCTACCTCAATCCACTGAGGCATTTCGATGTGCGCTAACCCGTTTAACAGGGAGTTGTCGTGAAACAGGAATGGCAGTCGTTCTGGCTGGCCGTGGGCTTTCTGACCCGGATTCCCATGCCGGTGAAGATCGATTATTCCCAGAGCCTGATGAATCGTTCCAGCCTCTACTTTCCGCTGGTGGGTTTGCTGCTGGGAGGGCTCTATGGGGCGCTCTTTGCTGGCCTGGCCGTGTTCTGGAGCCTGCCGGTATGTATCGGTCTGGTGCTGGCCTTCCATCTCTGGATTACCGGGGCCTTCCACGAGGATGGCCTGGCGGACAGCATGGATGCTCTGGGCGGCGGCTACACGGTGGCGCGGCGGCTGGAGATCATGAAGGACAGCCGTATCGGCACCTATGGCGCGGTGGCGCTGATAGTGGCGCTGGGTCTGAAGGCGTTGTTGCTGATGGATGCCGACCCGGTCTGGCTGGCCCTGCTGATGACGCCGGCCATCAGCCGCCTGACGCCCTTGCTGCTGATGCGTTTCCTGCCCTATGTGACCGATCCGGATACCAGTAAAAGCAAACCGGTGGCGGAAGCCTTCAGTGGGCAACGGCTGCTGTTGGCTGCGCTGTTCACCGTTGTAGTGGCGTTGCTGTTTTCCGTGTGGCTGCCTGCCTTATTGGCGGTGGTGCTGGTGGCGTTGCTGTGGGGCGCCAGCCTGAAGCGGCAGCTCGGTGGCTATACCGGGGATGCGCTGGGGGCCAGCGTGGTGTTTACCGAATTGGTGTTTTTGTTGGCCCTGACTCTCTAGGGAACAGTTGGCCGCAGCCGCTAGCCACCATACCAACCCCGCGTCCAGCCGGAATATTCGATGGAAGGATGGATGACGCCTGCGGCTCATCCACCCCCGGGCTTCCATCAGGGGTTCAGGTATTTATCGCGCACAATGCCGTCGAGTTTTTCATAGGGAATCGTTAGCTCAGGCTGCCCCATGGCGTAGGGAGCAATGTGGTAAACATTGTAGTGCAGCACCAGGCCGTCCTTGCCGAAGTAGACATTGTCGGTGCGATCGAAGGGCCAGCTGTCGCGAAAGGTCTGATCCAGCTCTTCCTTGTCCAGCCATTGCCGGTGCTGGTGTCGGGCCAGCTCCCAGAAAGCCTGTTGTTGACCAGGTTCCAGCAGGTCTGAAAGGGTCAGTTTTTGCTTGCGGACCAGATCCCAGTGAAAGTACTGCACGCCGGGCTGGCCATGGGCGCCACCGGTGTATTCGTAACTGTCCATGCGCAGGGTGAGCAGGTCGCCCCGGCGGGTCTGTCGCTTGATGGAAGCATTCAGCTCCCAGCCTTGTTTGGAGGCCATGGCCATGTCTGACGCATCGGCGAGGAAGGCATCCACCAGGCTTTCGATAGTGCCGTCATGGGGGGTGCTGCCCTGGTTCTGAACCAGCATGCCGGCCAGTTGGGTGGTGATCGCCTCATTCAGGGTCGGCTGGTTTTCAAAGGTGACCCAGGCCAGGTCCACTTTCGGGCAGCCGTCGCCCTGGCACTGTTCATCCGTTTTTTCCAGGGTATGAAGAACGCGCACCAGCTCGCCGGTATGCCCCTTGGCCTCCCCGGTTTGGGAGGCAGTGGTGCCCTGTTGTGCGCCAGACGGGTCGGCATCCTGATTGTTGTTATCACAACCTGCCAGCAGAGCTACTGCGAGCAGGAACACAAATGTCATGCGCATGGGATCGCCTTTTAGGAAAACTCGGGATGCGGGCATTTAACGGCAGGCGCCTTGCCTTTTGCAACCACGGACCTATGCTGGCCGGGTTTACTGACACTGCATTGATGGGAGAAACGCAATGAGCTTCTGGACGGTTTACCTTTCCGGGGAGATTCACACCGATTGGCGTGAGCGGATCATTCAGGGTTGTGCCGAGAAAGAGCTGGATATCGAATTTACCGGCCCGGTGACCGATCACGAAGCCAGCGACAAGGTGGGGGTAAACATTCTCGGTGCGGAAGAAAAACGCTTCTGGGAAGACCGCCTGGGAGCGGGTATCAACGGTATCCGCACTCGCAAGCTGATCGACGAGGCGGATCTGGTGATTGTCCGGTTCGGGCCCAAATACAAGCAGTGGAATGCGGCCTTCGATGCGGGCTACACCGCTGCTCTGGGCACGCCCATGATTATCCTCCACGATGAGGAGCACGACCATCCTCTCAAGGAAGTGGATGCGGCCGCCGATGCTGTGGCACGCACCCCCGAACAGGTGGTGGAGATGCTGGTTTATATCCTCAACGCCTGACAGGCAATGGGGCCAGGGCTCGCCAATAATGGCCGGCCCTGGCCTGTTTTACCGCTTTTTTCATCTCTTCAGGAGCATTCTCCGCATTCTGCTTGTCCTACCGGGTGAAAGGTACTAACAGGCAATTCAAGGAGTGTTCCAATGACACACCGTTTACTCGCAGCTGCCGCGCTCATGCTGGTGACAACGTCCATTTCCTGGGCAAATACCGAAGGGGTGCCGAATGTGAAGACGCCGGATCCCGAGAAAGTCGCCACCCAGATGGAAGACACACTGGAAGAGATTCAGGCATTCACGGTGGAGCAGAAAAACGAAGCCATGCGTGCCGCCCGCCATGCGCTGGATGACCTGGATAGACAGATCACGTTGCTGCAAAGCGAGATCGACAGCCGCTGGCAGGATCTTTCCCAGCAGGCACGGCTGGACAAACAGTCCGCTATGGCTACCCTGAAAAAACAGCGTGCAGAGCTGGAAGCCAGCTACCAGGCATTGCAGCAGGCCAGTGCGGACAACTGGGAGGCTGCCAAGGTGAAATTCTCCCAGGGCTGGGAAGCCGTCAAACAGAGTTGGCAGGCGCTGAATGCACCTGCAGCACAAAGCCCGGATAGCTCTGAGGAAAACTGAGCGCCGTTAAGGATACAGGGAGGAGCTGGCATGCTGACATTGATTCCCTTCGACGATGAGCGGGTGGTCGGGGCAAAAATTTCCGGCAAAATTACCCGCCCGGAATTCGATGCCGTGGCAGCCGCGTTGGAGGCAGCCCTGGCAAGGCACGATAAGGTGCGTTTCTATGTTGAAATGGAAACCTTTGGTGGTGTGGCCATGGATGCCCTTTTCGAGGACCTGAAGTTCGGTTTGCGTCACTGGCAACAGTTCGAACGTGAGGCCGTGGTCACCGATCGAGACTGGATGCGGCGTTTGGCGCTGCTGGCCGATAAGCTGTTGCCTTCCATCGAGGTAAAGGTTTTTGCCGGTGATGACGTGGACACTGCCAAAGCATGGATCTGCGCGGACTGACCGCACCATTGTGGTGCCGCACCCGCAGATAAAAAAGAAGGGCCATCCGGCCCTTCGTTGATTTCTCCTTCCTGTGCATTCGGCATGCGCACCTGCAGGTCCTCAAATTCGTCCAGCGCCTGGCGCCAGTCCATACGGGGCCGGGTCTGTTCTCTGCCGGATTGATGAGCGCCGCCCTTGCGCATTAGTGGATCCATTGCCGCCCAGTTACGTAGCGGTTTGGGGCCTTTTGCCATTGTCGTTTTCCTTTTCAAGTCAGACAGTTGCTGTCTGGTAGTGGGAATCCTCCCGACTCAGTCTGGCTGCATCTGGAGGGCGGCGCGATACTACGCCGCAGCTTCGCGATTCACTAGCGCCGGCAGATAAAAAAAACGTTATAAATAATGGCTGACAGCGTTGTCCGCCACTTGCCGGCCGAGGCCGCCGTGCCTGGCATCCTGGCCGATGACTTTTGGCCTGTGAGGGAGGTGGTACCGGTCTTCGGTTATGGGGATACTGGACGTTCCCGGCCGACAAGCCACGCCTGGCCACTATCTCCCGCCGGGCCGACCAAGGAAGAGGAAAGCCAATGACAGGGGTGTCACCGGCAGAGCGGCGTAGGATCAGCCTGACGGCAATCGGCGAGTTTCTGCTTGTCATTCTGTTTGTAGTCAGTCTGCCGGTACTGTTTATCTGGACGCTGTGGCTGTTCTGGGCGGTGCTGGCGACTGCCTTGGTGCTGGGTTTGCTGGTACGGGGTGTGGCGCTGTTGCTGATGGGGTCGGAGCTTCGAGGCCATACCCTGGCAACCCTGATTCTGACTTTCTGCCTTCTTACTATCTCTGTCGCCTTTCCCATTTATTATCTTATCTACAAGGTGGAGGCGGACCCTCCCCTGTTGCCCAACGTGGTGCTAACCAACGGGGAAAAGACGGTGGTTTTCCAGGGCATGATCCATGTGGGCATGGAAAGCTTCTACAAGTCCGTGGTCTATGACCTGGAGTCCGCCCTGCAATCCGGTTACCGGCTTTACTACGAGGGCATTCGCCCTTCGCCGGGGGAAGGAGACGACTGGTACAGCGCAAACGGGGCTGGTGGTGGCGACCTGGCGGATCACTTCAGGGCGCTGGCGGATGCTTGCGGGGTGACCTTTCAGGTGGATTATTTTTCGCTGATGGAAAAATCAGCCCGGCGTAATCCAGACCGCCATGTGGTGGCTGATGTAACTACCCTGGAGATGAAGCAGGAATATCAGCGCCTAATCGAAACCGATCCGGAATTTGACGAGAGGATGCGCCGCCGCGGCAAGCTTCCCGAGCCTCGGCCGCCGAATCTGGTAGATCGCCTGCTGGATTGGCATGCCAAGGCTAACGAGCCCCAGCGGGAACTGATCGGTGTGCTGTGCCGTGGCTTTATCGCCATCGCGCTGGATGAAGACAATATCCGTGACAGGGATCTGGACAAGGTGGTACTGGATTTCCGCAACCGCAAACTGGTGGAGCGGTTGCTGGCGGATCCTGCCAGAAAAATCCACATTACCTACGGGGCTGCACATCTTCCCGGTGTGGTGGCCCTGCTGCGCGAACGGGACCCGGACTGGAAAATTCTCTCGGTAAAATGGGTGCGTGGCCTGGCGACACCGGAAAACTGGGAGGGGACACTGGATGTTCCGCTTATGCCAGTGGAGAAAGCATCACCCTGAATCAGAACCATGGCTGTAGAGGCTGTGAATTTTCCTCTTGTTGGAATCTACTCATTATCGTCTTCAAGGTTTTGTCGCCGATACCTGCCCGGTGACACTCCTTCCCATCGTACAAATGCCCGCGAGAAAGAACTTTGCTCGGTGTAGCCAACCATGCCAGCAATATCTGACAGACCGAGTCGTGATTCCCGCAGATAATTTGTTGCCAGGGTGTGGCGGGTTTGATCAAGAAGGGTCTGAAAAGATATACGATGTGTCCGTAGTCGTCTTTGCATTGAACGGGCTGAAATCCCGTTTTCCGCAGCGAGATTTTCCAGTGAAGGCTGGTTACGGGTAATCATCTGTAATAGTTGTTTTCGGTAATGCCCTATTTCCTCATCCTCCAGTGCCAGCTTCCTGAGCTGTTGTTTCGCCTGATTATCAAGAATGTCATGGAGGTATGGGTCTGTTTTGGGGATAGGGGAGAACAGGTTTTTAACAGGGAAAACCAGTTTCGGCATTGCCTGATTAAATGAAACGTCACAATCAAAAAACTGTTCATAGGTGCCCCGGTTTGAGGGAGGGGGGCCAACAAATTCCACTGAGGACGGAAATACAGGTTTCTGGTTAATCGCCTGGATCAACTTGAGGGTGGTGCCAAGCCCCAGCTCATCCCATAACTGACCACTCCAGCCATGTTCGAGAGGCCAGCATAAGACAAGATGATCCTCCTCAATATTTGCTTTTACCGGATTCATTTCAGAAATCAGGACGTGATAGCGCTGCCCTTTGGCGAGAGCGTCCATGACATTGTTGCTGCTGAGAAGAAGGTAACCAACCGCTCCCAGATACCGTAACGAGAACTGGCTGGCCACAGAGAGGCCGAAGGCGGAGTCTTGAGCCGCGCGGGCCCCTTTTTCCAGCATGTCTTTCCAGCGATCTTCCGCTATTCGACTCCCTGCTTTTGGCATCTTGCCCAATAGTTTCTCGGCCGCAATCCCCCGACTTGCCAGGTGGTCGAAAAGCAGATGTGAGTAAGTGGCATCAATGCAGCGCATGAGTGTCGTGATTTGCTAAAAGATGTCCGATTCTGGCAAGACGGCAACCCCGCATCAAAGTCATATTTGTATATATCCTGTGGTGGATTTGTCGGAGTGGATATGCAAATAAAAAGACGTTGTCGATTGGTGCTCAAGGGGCTTCTATGGATCCCGGTTGCCTTTCTGTTCGGGTGTGGTGGTGGCAATGGCGGGAGCAGCACGCCCCCCGAGAGCCAGAATAATGTTGTCCAAGAGCAGGAGAGACCCGATAACACTCAGCCAGTGGATGCCCGATCCCGTTGTGATGACAAGGTTTCCGAAGGAAGGCTGGGTCAGGTTGGGCGGTGGGTGATCGATGCGGACTGTCGGGTGGTAATTCTTCAGGGGGTGAACCAGATCAGTAAGCTGCCGCCCTATACACCCGAGGCGATCGGGTTTGGAGAGGATGACCTGAACTATATTGCTAGTCAGGGTTTCAACACCATTAGGCTGGGATTCATCTGGAAGGCGTTTGAGCCTGAGCCGGGCCAGTACGATACCGATTATCTGGAGTCGTTATACCGTACCGCCCAGGCGGCATCCGATGCCGGTCTGTGGGTATTGTTTGATTTTCATCAGGATATGTATAACGAGAAATTCAGCGGGGAGGGCTTTCCCGACTGGACGGTGTTTGATGACGGCTTGCCGAACCAGCCTGATTTCGGCTTTCCAGGTAATTATTTCCTGATGCCCGCATTGTGGCGAGCCTATGATCATTTTCTGGATAACGACCAGGATCTGGCAGGCCGGCCTATGCATGAGGCCTTCGCCGAAGCCTGGCGTCGGGTGGCTTCCCGAATCAAGGATGTGGACAGGTTGCTGGGTTATGACTTGTGGAACGAGCCTTTCCCGGGTTCTGCATTGGCGCTCTGTGCCAACCCGCTGGGTTGCCTGCTGACAGATCAAGACAAAAAACTCACCGCTGTCAGCCGCCTGGCTGCCGATGCGGTGCGGGAAGAAGATGATACGGCAATTATTTTTTATGAGCCCTTCGTCACCTTTAATAATGGTGCAGACACGGCACACGATGGCGTGGGCGATGATGTCAGGGCAGGCATGTCTTTTCACAATTACTGTTTGGCGAAAACGCCGGGATTGCCGGGCCTCCCTCTTAGTGATGCAGGGTGTGGGCTCGAAGAGCAACTGGTGTTCACCAACGCAGAAAGACAAGCCAGAGAGAAGAGCGATACGTTGATGCTCAGCGAGTTCGGCGCTTCCAATGACCTGGTAACGATTGAACGGCTGGTTAACCTGGCTGCGAAAAACCGTGTTTCGTGGCAGTACTGGGCATGGTGGAATCGTGATGTCTGCTGTGAGCGCCCGGAAGAGGGGATTATTACTCACCCTTCAGAACCGCCGCTGGCTGAAAACCTGAATCAGGAAAAACTGGATGTGTTGGTGCGGGCTTATCCGCGGCGTGTGGCCGGGGTGCCGGAGAGTTACGGATTCGATCGCAAGAACAAGGTTTTCCATCTGACCTATTCCACTCAGCGTGCCGACGGGAACGGCCATTTCCCGCCCGGTTCTGTCACCGAAATCTTTGTCCCGGAACGGCATTATCCCGATGGCTATCAGGTGTCTGTAGATGGTGGCCAGGTTCTTCCCGGATCAGATGACCGGATTCTGCGGATTGTCAGCTATGCGGGGGTGGGGACAGTGACGGTGAAAGTCACCCAGTGAGTTTGCGGGAGGGCATTAAATGTCCGCATAGCTTTCCCCTCCCTTCAGCCATCGTCGCAATAGTGATTCGACATTGTCGGGGTGGTCATGAAGCAGCTTGTCGGCCACCTCACGGGCGGGCTCCATCAGGGATTCGTCGCGCACCAGGTCGGCAATACGGAATGCCATGTCGCCGGTCTGGCGGGTGCCCAGCCACTCGCCGGGGCCGCGCAGTTTCAGGTCTTCCTCGGCAATCACAAAGCCGTCGGTTGTGTCGCGCATCACCGCCAGGCGCCGTTTGGCGGTGAGCGACAGGGGCGTCTGGTAGAGCAACAGGCAGTAGCTTTGCTCGCCGCCCCGGCCCACTCGTCCACGCAGTTGGTGGAGCTGGGCCAGACCCAGCCGTTCCGCATTCTCCATCACCATCAGGGTGGCATTGGGTACATCGACGCCCACCTCGATCACGGTGGTGGCCACCAGTAACTGGGCCTCGCCACTGGCAAATCGGGCCATGCGTTCAGCCTTCTCCTTTGCCTTCATGCGACCGTGCACCAGTTCCACGGTGAGATCGGGCAAGGCGGCCTGCAATTCCTCAAAAGAGGCTTCCGCCGCCCGGGCCTGAATTTCCTCGGATTCCTCAATCAGCGGACAGACCCAATAGGCCTGTGTGCCCTGCTGGCAGGCGTCGTTGATGCGCTCGATTACCTGTGGCCTACGTCCTTCCGGTAGTACCAGGGTGTCGATGGGTTTACGTCCCGGGGGCATTTCATCAATGACCGAGGTATCCAGATCACCGTAGACGCTCATGGCCAGGGTGCGGGGGATCGGCGTGGCGGTGAGCACCAGCTGGTGGGGCACCTGGATGCCATGGCGAGTATCGAAGCGGCCTTTTTCGCGCAGGGCCAGGCGCTGTTGCACGCCGAAGCGATGCTGCTCGTCGATGATAGTCAGTCCCAGGCGATGGAACTGTACGGCTTCCTGAAACAAGGCATGGGTGCCCACCACGATATGGGCGCTGCCGTCTGCCAGCGCCGCCTGGGTGTCCCGCCGGGCCTTGGCCCCCAGACTGCCAGCCAGCCAGTGCACCTGGATGCCCAGCGGTGCCAGCCAGTGGTGGAAGTTGTCCCGGTGCTGCTCGGCCAGCAGTTCCGTGGGCGCCATCAGCGCCACCTGGTAGCCGGATTCGATGGCGGCTAGCGCTGCTGCGGCGGCGACCAGGGTCTTGCCCGAGCCCACATCCCCCTGTACCAGCCGCAGCATGGGGTGGGGCTTGCCCATATCGCCAAGCAATTCTCCAATCACCCGCTGCTGTGCCCCGGTGAGGGTGAAGGGCAGGCTGGCCTGCAGTTGTTCGAATAGATCATCCGCGTGCAGGCGCGGCGCGTGGAAGGCTTTCTGACCCGCCCGTTTCTGCAGCATCCCCAGCTGGTGGGCCACCATCTCTTCCATGACCAGCCGCTTTACCGCCGGGTGTTTGCCGTCCAGCAGCAAGTTGACCGGATCATCCGGGCGCGGATTATGCAGTTTGCTCAGGGCGTCGGTGAGTGATGGCAGGCCGCGTTGGTCCAGCAGTTCGCCGGGAATCAGTTCCGCCGGCGGGTGACCCTGCAGGTAATGCAGGGCCTGACCGGCCAGGTTGCGCAGCAGTTTCTGGCTGACCCCTTCGGTGGTGGGGTAGACGGGAGTCAGTGCTTTTTCCAGGAGGGGCAGGGTGCTGCCA
>Ga0208468_1000262_pt1 | contig 17234 bp, 15 predicted proteins | sample DeeseametaMP0960_FD_184198 | JGI IMG/M metagenome (GOLD analysis project Ga0208468, IMG submission 184198) | Marine microbial communities from the Deep Indian Ocean - MP0960 (SPAdes) | ecosystem: Environmental > Aquatic > Marine > Oceanic | place: East of Madagascar, South Indian Ocean... | reverse complement strand
ATTTGATTATTGGAACAATCGTTTTTATTTTGGTAATTCAAGGAGCGTTTCGGATTTTGAAATTAAGTAAGTGAATGAAAAAAGCACTACTTACAACAAGGTATTATACTAATATTGCTCTGTAACACCTTATTTTATTGATGTTATTAATAGTATATTAAAAAAGGTACAACATAGGTATAACATTTTAAACCTTGTGGTATACTAGCGATATAGAAATGAAGAAAATAAAAAACCACTCCTTTTGAGAGTGGTTTTTTTACATCTATTTAGTAGTTTTTAACTTGCCGTACCAAAGCCTAAATAAATACTATTTGATACTTGACTACCATCCGCAGAAATAAAAGCCATAAATAGCTCTACAGTATCTCCTGCGTAAGTGTTTGGTATCGTTACCGTCTGTGATTCTGCTGTTCTAAGAGCTCCATCTAAAATATAAATAGATTCTTTTTTAGAAGGGTTATAAACCAATACCATAGCCTTATCTGTAGTATTTGCATTTCCTTCATCAGAATTATCTTCCCAACTAAAATCAACCTGTCCTGGTATTGTTGTCAAAATAGTTCCATTTAATACTCCAGATAGACTACCTCTACTTAAGAGTGCTTTAGAATAATCTACCGTAAAGTCTGGTGCAATGCCTGTAATAGCATTACTCAATAGATAAGACATAGCAGAGTTAAATTCTGTACGTTTAACCGCATAGTTTTTGTAACCTAGCCTTATAAAGTCTTTATTCGGCTGAAGAAACTCCAAGACGCTTGAAAACTTAGTCCTTTGATTGACTTGTCCAACTGTTCTTGGATTCGCAACACTTGACGGTTTGATCCTAATGTAATCGATTCCTTTCCAACTACCTCCGATAACGTTTCCAACTTTACCCGATAGTCCTCCTAAGATTCCTTGTGATATTTTGCCCATAGCATATAAAAAATTAATTGTTACAAATTTGGATTTGGTACGGACTTATCTCGGACAAAACAATACTTTAGTCTTGACCTTTAAGCAAATATAATATCTTCTGCAAGGCTATTAACACAATAGGATGCGATTACACACACTTGCTTTACTTTGCTTTGCCCTTGTATATTTTTAAAAGAAAAAATGAAAAAAAAGAAAGCAATATAGGATTATGGCGTGGCTAATAGCGACAAGGTTTTTGGGTGAAAGTTTTACTTTATACAAATTACAAACTGTAGAAAATGGTTTTAAAGAAAAAGTTTCATCCAAAACCCGTAGGGCTTGACCTTTTCGGTATTGAGGTGTGGATGTAGGAAGCCATATATTTTTGTTTACTTTTTTATTATTTTTTGGAACGTGAATTTTAATTATAAGCTATGGAAAATCCATTTGAAATTATCAATCAGAGGTTAGAGCGTATTGAAGTACTACTTGAAAATATGCACAGAACGACTAGTTCTAACAATATTGAAGTTGCTAACTCTCCAATAATGACTATTAAGCAACTCTCAGCGTATTTAGACCTATCTCTTTCGGCTATATATAAGTTGACAAGTAGTAAAGAGATTCCGCACGTTAAACGCGGTAAACGGCTTTATTTTGATAAAAAAGATATAGATGCTTGGGTGTTAGAACACAAAGTAACTACAACAGCTGATATTGAGAAAATAGCCAGCGACTATATTCGAAGAAATCCTGTTAAGTTTCCTTGATATAGAACTTTTCTGGGGAATTTACACTTAAAAAAATAGGTCTTGCTTTATTTGAGAAGTGGGCGGTGCGACTGTATGTGTAGCGTTTTAAATAGTTGTTTGATAAAACAGCATTTAAATAAGCTACTTATACTGGAATTGTAGACGATAGCGTATTGCTTTTATGAGGTACGATGAAAAGTAATGTGCTATGGCGTATGACAAAGGTTTACAGATCTATTTTTTTATATCCTATTTCTTGGGTGGTGGGGAAAAGTGGACTTTTATATTTGATAGTGAAATGAAACGAACAAAGACTTGAGATAAGGAATACTTGGACTTAGTGATGGTTTTGTGAAGGTGAATGAGATAACAAATATTGCTTTACTAGTTCAGATTTGTGCGGTGGATGAGCGGATATTTTACATAATAGCTGTTATAGATACTAAAATATAGAACGATTGCTTTAGCTAACCTTTGAGAGGATTTTTGCTACTATAACTACTATTATGTAACATAGCTTTGGGTTGTTTTTATGGCGCTGTAATTGTTTGAGTGGTGGCGATAGCTCTTTTCTTTTTTTAGGCACGACGAAAACGGAATGTGCTATTAGAGCGTTGGCTACAATTATTGTGACTTAAAAACAACAGTGCAATGGTGAGCGGAACATAATTAAATACAGAGGTTTGTTGCCTTAGCTATAAACTGAATTTTATTGTGTGGGGAATAATTAAGCGATTGCTAATTCCTGAAGCCTATCTTTTATAGTAAAAGCTATTGTCTTCTTCACTAATCCATTAGCATTTTTAAAAGTAGACATCTTTTTTAAATCTTCTAAATCAATAATTTCAATCAATTTTGCGAAACATTCATCTGCGAATGAATGAGAAATCAATTTAACTCCATCAAAATTGAATGTAATGAATTCTTCATTCAATAGAGCTTTTTCAATATCTAAGCGAATTTTTTTGCCTAAAACTCTCGTTCCTAAGCTGTTTCCGATATGTCCAAAATTGATTTCCATTTTAGTTTTAGTCGTATAAACTGCGCCAAAATTACCAAAGTTCATCGAGATTACCTAATATATTATCTTTAAGCTCATCAAATAAGTTTTTTTGAACATCATCTTCAAATATTTTATCGTAGGTTACAGCTACATCAGTATTAACTCTAATATAGGTATAAGCACCTTGCCATTTCGAAGTACTTTTAATAGTATTATTACTATCAATTTCTAATAAATGGTTACCAGAGTGTATTAACAGTTTACCTCCATTTTCTTTTATTAGTGTAGAAGTTGCCCACAAACCAAAGCCTCTACCGGTACTGTTAGTAACCCCTTTCACAATACAATTTACTACAGCTTGCATTTCATCAAGATCTTTGTGAACACTTTCAGGATGCGTAGTTAATGCTTGATGAATGCCTTGGCCATTATCTGCAACGATTAATCTTATTTTTTTATTATCAGGAAAATATTGACAGCTAATATAACCACTACCATTATGTATAGTGCCATCTGATAATGAATGCCTTAATGTATTATCAATAATTTCCCATAAACAATACTGTAATACAGTAACCATTTCTTGATTTATTGAATCTTTCAATAAAATTGAAACAATTTCTTTATGTATGTCGAGGGAATTATTATCATCAAATCGTTTTATAACAGTGAAGCGCCCACCTGAATTTTGCCTATTATAATCTTCATTGTAAGTAAAACCTATTTGTTCAAAAAAGTTAACCCTACTAGCATAACGAACCTGCGGTGAGGTATCTCTAAAGTCTTGAAAATTACCATTTACAATAATCCCTTTATTTCTTAGATGATTTACTGTACTTCCAATCAAAACTAAATGGTCTGAATACAACATAGAGTATGTATTCAAATTAATAGTAAAATGTACAGTATCGTTAGCTACTGCATCAAATGAAATTGCTAATGCATCTACTATTTGGGCGTGACCAGATATATTTCTGAAATCTATTTTTATTTGAAAATATGACAAAATGAAAAAGCTTTATTAATTCCAGAAATCTGCTAAAAGTTCAGCTTGTTTTAAAACTGTATCTGTTGCCAACTTTTGTTGATCTGGCGGATAGCCAAATTTTCTTAAGGCACGCTTGACCATAACTTTTAATTTAGCTTTTACACTTTCTTTTATTGTCCAATCTATAGTTGCATTATTTTTTACTGTCTCTACTAAATACACCGCTAATTCACGTAATATCTCATCACCTAAGACGTCTTTTGCACTTTGGTTTTGAGAAATAGCATCATAGAATGCTAATTCGTATTCGGTTAAGCCTAAATTATCTCCACGAGTATCAGCATCTTTTATTTGTTTTGCTAACTCTATAAGCTCTTGAATAACCTCAGCAGCAGTAAGTACTTTATTTTGATATTTTTTTATAGAGTTTTCAAGCATTTCCATAAGTGATTTGCTTTGTATCAAGTTTGTTTTGCTTCTTGATTTTATTTCTTCATTAAGCAATTTCTTTAAAGTTTCTAATGCAACATTTTGATGCTCCATACCTTTAATTTCCATCAAAAATTCTTCTGACAAAATAGATATATCTGGTCTTTTAATCCCTGCCGCATCAAATACATCAATTACTTTATCTGATACTAATGCTTCATCTATAACTTGACGTATAGCTGTCTCCAAATCTTCATCTGTTCTGCCTATACCTGTAGTATCAAACTTAGATAATCTTGCTTTAACAGCTTGAAAAAAGGACACCTCATCTTTTACATCCATAGCTTCATCGTGTGGGACTGCTATTGCAAATGCTTTAGACAAAGCTGTTACTTCATTAACAAACCTTTTCTTACCATCTTCTAAACTTAAAATATGTTCTTCTGCGATAAGAATTATTTTCAATTTTGTTTTAGTATCAGCAGTAAAATATTCTTCATAAAGCAAACCTCTATCCTTACCAATATATGGTGCTGATGGTTCATTTACTAAATTTTGCAATGCTTCAGAATATCCTCTTTCTGGTTTTTCTAAAAACATTTGAGATACTACTTCTATTTTCTCCAACATTAAAGAAACTGCTTGTTCTTGTGCAATTGTTGGATCTCCTTTACCACCACTATCACTATAAAATGCTAATGCTTTTTTAAGGTCTGACGCTATACCTAAATAATCTACTACTAAACCACCTGGTTTATCTTTATACACTCTATTTACTCTTGCTATTGCTTGCATCAGATTATGACCTTTCATTGGCTTATCTATATACAAGGTATGCATTGAAGGTGCATCAAAACCTGTTAACCACATATCTCTAACAATAACTAATTTTAGTTCATCATTAGGATCTTTCATACGTTCTGCTAAAGCTCTTCTTTGTTCTTTAGTTGTATGATGCATCGCCATTTTTGGGCCATCAGAAGATGCAGCAGTCATAATAACTTTTATAACTCCTTTGTCTAAATCTTTGTGATGCCAATCTGGTCTTAATGTAATAATCTCATTATATAATTCTGCTGCAATTCTACGAGACATTCCAACAATCATTCCTTTACCTTCAAAAACATTCTGTCTTTCTGTAAAATGATTTACAATATCTTGAGCAATATTTCTAACTCTATTTTCACTACCAATTAAGGCTTCGAGCTGTGTCCACTTTGCTTTTGCTTTTTGAGTTTCTGTAAGTTCTTCGTTTGCTAAATCTTCATCTAATTGCTCTACTAACTTTTTACCTTCTTCACTTAAATTTACTTTAGCTAATCTACTTTCATAATAAATACGAACTGTAGCACCATCATCTACTGCTTGGGCTATATCATAAATATCTACATAACCACCAAAAACTGCTGGTGTATTAACATCTGTTCCTTCAATTGGTGTACCTGTAAAACCTAAATAGGTTGCTTTAGGTAATGCATCACGCATATACTTTGCAAAACCATATACAATACGTTTACCTATTACATTACCATCTTCATCTTTATCATCTACTGTTTTAGCTTTAAAACCGTATTGCGTTCTGTGTGCTTCATCTGCAATAACAATTACATTCTTTCTATCTGTTAGCGTCTCATATACATTCCCTTCTTCTGGTTGAAACTTTTGTATTGTAGTAAAGATTACGCCACCTGACGCTACTTTTAATAATTCTTTTATATGTTGTCTATCTCTTGCCTGTACAGGTGTTTGTCTTAATAATTGTGTTGCAGAAGCAAACGTATCAAATAGTTGATCGTCTAAATCATTTCTATCTGTAATTACTAATACTGTTGGATTATTAAGTGCTTGTACAATTTTACCTGTATAAAAAACCATTGATAAAGATTTACCAGAACCTTGTGTATGCCATACTACACCACCTTTTCTGTCTCCATCTTCTGCAGCAGCTATTTTACTGCTTTCTACCGCTTTATTAACTGCATAATATTGATGATATGCTGCAACCTTTTTTACTGTATCAATTGTTGTAATTCCTGTTTTTAAATCTTCTTTTTTAGATTTTTCAAATACAATGAAATACCTAATAATATCTATTAGCGTTTTTTTATTTAACTGCCCTTGTGATAACACTTCCATTTCAGAGTCTAAATGTGAAGCTGTTGTTATACCATCTTTAGTCTTCCAACTCATAAAGCGAGAAAAGCCTGCTGATAGTGAACCAGATTTTGCTTCTAATCCATCTGAAATAACACACAAACTATTATAAGTAAATAGACTTGGTATTGTTGCTTTATAAGTTTGTAATTGTTTGAAAGCTGATTTTACAGTTGCATTTTCATCTACTGCATTTTTTAATTCTATAACCACTAATGGCAAACCATTAATAAACAGAATAACATCTGGTCTTTTAGTATGATTATCTTCTATTACTGTAAATTGATTAGCAACTACAAATTCATTATTTTCTGCATTATCAAAATCTACCAACCAAACTAAATCACCACGAGAAACACCATCTTTTCTATAAGATACTTTTACACCTTCTGTAAGCATTTTATGAAATGCCTCATTATTTACTAAAAGGTCTGGTGAGCTAATTCGCAATACTTGATTAAAAGCATCCTGTCTTGCTTCTTCTGGAATAGATGGATTGAGCTGTAGGATAGCTTCCTTTAAACGATTATGTAATACCACATCTGCATAACTTTCTCTTTCAGGGAATTCACCATCGTGTGCTATTTCAGGACCATATACATAATAGTATCCTAAATTTTCTAACTCTTCAATTAACAGTTGCTCTATGTCGTCTTCAAATAATTTTGTCATTATATGTTGTAATACGCTTTGATGATATTTATAAGCTGATTGTGGTTCTCCTTTAATTCAGAAATTGTCCATTGAGGTTTTTGCATAATTCTTATCGAATTAGGAAATGTTTCAATACTATTTGTGAAATATTTAGTTTTCTTATCACTAAAATCTAATCGCCCTTGACCAGAATTTTTACGTCTACTTATTAATACAAGATTACCTAACTTATGAGTCCATTCTTCTTTTTCTTCTTCCGTAAAATCTTTATTCCATTGACTGTCCTCTTTTGGTGTTTGTGGTAATACGTGTTCAACCGTCATTTGTCCGTAGGAATTTCTTCTTTCAGAGTACAAAGGTGCATCTAACAGAAAATCTACCTTTCTCAATATATAACGTGCAAATCGTCTTCCATAAATGGTGCTATGTTCTAATTGATTTAAAAACTCTTTAGTATTAAATTTAAAAACTACTGATTGAAAAAGTGTATCTATTTTAGTATTGATATCTGTTTCTAATTTAGCAACTTCTTCTATCTTTTTTAAAATAGCGTTCATTGCTTCAATTCTTGTAGTAGGTGTTTCTCTTGCTATCCAATCTCCTGAAAACTTATTATCTAATAATTTTAAAAAATCATAGATTTTAACGTCTCCAAAGTTCTTTCGATATACTAATAATGATGGAATCCAAATATCAGACAAAGCTGTATCTTGCATTACACTAACAAGATTATCAAACGCCCAACTACCTGTATTTACTATATTACTACCATCAAAAACTTTATCAAAATGTGCTTTATAGCTTTCTATTAAATCAAACGTGGCATCGCCTTTAGTTAGCAATGGTGTTGTACGCTCATATTTTTTTGTACTTTGATTATATACTTTAGGCGCATAAATACTGTCTTCAAACTCTTTGAGTAAGTTATAACGTGCTTTCTCTTTTACTAATATTGTACGTATATAAGATAGAAACTGATCAAAGTCTTCACCTAATTCTCCTTCTAACTCTTCCCAAAATCTTGCATATTCTGCTTGTTTTGTAGGTGTACTTACTTCTTTAAGATTATGTGCTTTAAGAATGTCGCTATTTCTTAATTTAATACCTCTATCATTTAAAACTGTAAATAACCTAAAAGCATCTTCTAACTCTCCACTTGCCACGTATACTAAAACTACATTTTTACGTAAGTAAGGAAATAAAATATCTACTTCTGTATTACTTTCATCAGTAATCCATTTTTGTATAATTAATATAGCGTTGGCCATATTACGAATAGAAACATCTTTTGAAGTTGCAATAAGTTGTTTTAACTCATCAACTTGTAATGTTGCCTCTTTAGACTTTATGTATTTATCTACAAATTTTGCTACTTCAGAACGAATAGCAAATTCCACACGCATACGTTCCGGAATACCATCGTCTGGATTTCCTTCCTGGAAGATAACTTTGTCACAAGAACTTTTTCTTGAACTATTTTTTGTTTTATCTCTTATTACTGCGTGTAATAGATATAAAGTAGTTAGTCTTTGTTGGCCATCTAATACCGCATTTTCAATATATGCTGTTTCTTCGTGTTCTTTGTCTTGGCAATGTAATACTAACGATCCTAAAAAATATTGACTCTTAGGTGTGTTTACAGCTGCGTGAGCAATATCATCTAAAAGCGTAGATATTTGATCTTCACCCCAAACATAAGGTCTTTGATAATCTGGTATATTAAACCACATATCTTCTGCAAAAACATCTTTTATCGCTATTTTATTTGTAGTAATTTGTTTTCCTGCTACCTCTATTGCCATTTGTTAAACTCTTTTATCTATTCTATTTTATTTTTTCTTTTTGCCGAAAAACGGTTGCTAAACTTTAAATTGGAAGTACCGAATTGCCGAAAATGCTTCCTGGAACAAAAAACCGGCACTAAAAACGGAAAAACGGCAATGCCGAATTGCCGAAAATAGCTTCCGAAACGGAAATCGGCAACGCCGAATTGCCGAAAGTTATTTCCGGTAATACTGTTTAAAAACGCCGTATTATTCTTTCCAAACATATGCTGTACCGTCTTTTATTGCATAATCATTATCAAGTAATGCCTTTAAATGGTTTCGAGATTGACGCTCAGAAAGACCTGTTAATTCTTGATATTGTTTTGTTGTTAATCTCCTATATTGTTGTAATAAATTAATTCCTGACAATTCAGATTTTATTATCGTCTGTTTATCCGGATCAATTTCTCTATAAATTGTTGTTTTTAGGGTGTTATTTTCAAATGTATAAACTGGTTTAGGCAAACCGTAATTTTGAAACTTACTTAATTCTTCCATACCAAAACCTCGTTCTTCTACAAATCCCATTTCAAAGAATATGTGTGCTATTTTAGGATTTCGACTAAAGGAAGGTGCTGTAAAACTATTAAGTTGTTCTAAAGTACAAATAGGTTTTCCTGGACTTGAAACTACAATAGCTTCATCGTTTATATCAATCATTATTCTTGCACCTTCTATAGAATAATCTCTATGCACAATAGCATTCATAACAACCTCATAAACTCCGGAAGAAGATGCTTCTACGTTTTCATCTCTATTAAACGATTTACGAGAGGTAAAACCTTTAGGAAATACCGCTTCAAAATAATCTTCGATTGCTTGAGGTAATAAAATTAATGCACCACTAAAATCTTTTATTATAGGTTCATTATTGTCCTTTCTTATGGTAAGTTTAATTCTTGCCTGAGGAAAATGTTCTTCCGGACTTTTACCTAACAATAGCAACCCTAAACCTGTAGGTCTTGCTGTTTGCGCTTCTTCATCTATTTTAATGAGTTTCATTCTGTTTAGGTAGGTTGTAAAACCATCTGTACCAAAACGATATGGTAAACCCATACGGTTTATTAACTCATTTTGAGCTTGCTCTGATAAATCGTCTAACTGAAATTCTAATAATTCATTTTCTATTGCATTTATTGCCGGTTGAATTTCTTTTGTTTTTTCTTCTTCGGCTCTTTTAGATGCTTCTTTAAAAAATTGAGCATTTTCTTTGGCAATTATTTCTTCATATTTTTTATCGTAATAGCCAACTTCTATTTTTGCTTTTTCTAATAACCTTGCACCATTACCTGAAACTGTTGGGTCTGGATCGTAATGACCTATGTAAACCTTTTTTAATCTTGCATTAATACACCTTTTATAGCATCCTCTTTTAGGTGCTTTTCTTTTAACACAAGGTTCAAGCGTTGTGTATAAGGTAAAGCCAGATAAATCTTCATTTGGGTATTTACGCTCTAACAAAGTAAATTCGCCGTGGTCTCCAGCTCTTAGTTCTCCTCTGTGTGCTTTATCAAAATATGCTCCGTTTTTATCCACCAATACTGCACCCACTTTTGGATCTTCTTTATCTACGTGCTCTGATATAGATTTAATCATTTCTTCAATAGAAAGCTCCATATATTCTTGGTGCGTATATTTTTTACCTTTTACAAATGTTTTCATTATTTATTGTTTTACACTTACCTCACCACTCATTAGTTTTGGCAATAGGGTATCTCTTAATTTTTCTAAAGTCTTTATCTCTCCTAAATTGAAGATTACTTTTTTATAGAGCGGTAATAATTGATTAGAATACTCTTTTATTTCTTTACTGCTTAGTTTAGGAAACGGACACGCTTCAATGCCTGTTGAACTAATATTAGGTTGCGCACTACCTGTTGCAGCGTGTTCTATATAATCTTGACCAAAATCTGATTGTAAACATAAATACGCTAAAAATTTAGAGCCTTGATATTTTTCTTTAAAAAGACCAACTCGTTGATTAAGCCATAAATTAACCTCTGTAGTTTCTACAATACCCATTTTACCAATTTCTGCTCCTGTCATTGCAAAAAGAATATCTCCTGTAGTAATTTTAAATTTGCTATTAGTTTTATTAGCTACTTCTGTGGATATAAAATCTGATGCAGTAATATCTATCATATTATTAGAGATGTTTTTTATTTTGATAACTCTATCAAAACCAACATCTACAAAATCTTTACTTTTAAAAGCATAACCATTTTGCACTTGTATTAAGTCTAAAATTGTACTATCAAAATCTAATTCATCAAACCATTGTCTAAATGAGGTTTTTGCTAAAGCTTCTAATGTTTTATTTTGCTTATGTAATAAATCTATTTTATTATCTAAGCTACTTAGTACATTGGCTATTGCTTTTTGTTCTGGTAATGGTGGAAGTGTAACATCAATATCGTTTAAAACAGAAACTGTAAGGCTTGGTACAGCTGAACCAACGTTTAAAATTGTATAATCTATTAAAGTTAATTGATAAAATAGAAACTTAGGAAATACTTTTGTTTTATCAATTTTAGACCAAAACATTGTATCAACAGTCCAAAATGGGTTGTTTTGATACATAATATTATTTAACGAACCTTTTCGAGGAATTAGGATAGATTCATCATCATACAATTGTGCATCAACATAACGCATTAAACCACCACTTCCAAAGCAAGGTATATTTCCTTCATTTAATTTTTTATGGTCCTTACCATATTTAATCTCAATTAAATCCTCTACTTTTTCTTCTTTCCAATTATTTGCTTTTTCTAAACTGGTGTCCCTTAAAACGTTATCAAAAACTTTTTCCATCTATTCTACAATTTGAATTTTAGCAAGGTTGTTTGCTATGGATTTATTTAATAGCGCTTCCTCTTTTAACTGTGCTTCAAATGTGGCTTTAAGACTTGTAAAACGTTCAGCAAAATCAAAATCATCTTCTTCATCTGGTAAACCTACATAACGACCTGGTGTTAATACACAATCGAGTTCTTTTACTCGTTCTATACTTTCAGCTTTACAGAAGCCTGCAACGTCTTCATAATATCCATCTGTATTACGCCAATTATGGTAGGTATCAGAAATAAGGTTAATATCGTCTTGTGATAACTCTTTAGTTCTACGGTTTATTAAATGCCCTAAATTACGTGCATCTATAAATAGTATTTCGTTCTTACGATTTCTAAACTTACCATTGGTACGATTTCGACTCATAAACCATAAACACGCAGGTATTTGCGTATTTAAAAAGAGTTTTGCTGGTAGATTTACGATACAATCTATTAAACCAGCTTCTACTAAGTTTTTACGTATAACATCTTCACCAGAAGTTTTAGTAGTTAATGCTCCTTTAGACAATACAAAACCTGCTTGTCCGCTTGGTGATAAGTGATATAAGAAATGTTGAATCCAACCGTAATTAGCATTTCCTTCTGGTGGCACACCGTGTTGCCATCTTCCATCTTTTCTTAACAAATTACCACTCCAATCATCATCATTAAATGGTGGATTTGCAATGATGTAATCTACTTTAGTGTCTTTGTGCTCATTTTTTAAAAATGAACCTTCATTGTTCCATTTTACTTGTGAACTGTCAATACCTCGTATAGCTAAATTCATTTTAGCTAATCGCCACGTTGTTTGATTACTTTCTTGTCCGTAAATAGAAATATCACTTACATTTCCTTGATGTTCTACTACAAATTTTTCACTTTGAACAAACATACCTCCACTACCACAACAAGGGTCCATTACACGTCCTTTGTATGGCTCTAACATATTAACTAACAATTCTACTACACTTCTTGGTGTGTAGAACTGTCCACCTTTTTTACCTTCTGCTAATGCAAATTCTCCTAAGAAATACTCGAATACGTGACCTAATACATCTGCGCTTCTGTCTTTAACTTCTCCCAAAGCAATATTACCAATCATATCTACTAATGTTCCTAAATTGGTAATATCAAGGTTTTCTTTTGCATACACTTTTGGAAGCACACCTTTTAATCTTGGGTTTTCTTTTTCAATTGCGTCCATAGCAGCATCAATGTACTTTCCTATTTCGGCGTTTTTTGCATTGTCTTGTAGAAAACTCCAACGTGCTTTTATTGGAACAAAGAATACATTTTCACCCTTGTACTCATCTTTATCTTCTGGATCTGCTCCTTCAAACTCCCCTTTACCTTCTGCTAATTTTGCATATAAATCTTCAAAAGCTTCAGATATATAGCGTAAGAATATTAAACCCAATACTACGTGTTTATATTCTGCTGCATCTATATTTTTTCTTAGTTTATTTGCAGTTGCCCAAAGTACTTTTTCTAAAGGCTCTTCTTTTTTGGTTTTCTTTTTTGCCATTATATTATTTACTGGTAGTTGTTATTAATAATTCCTTTGCATCTATCTGTAAGATTTTAGCAATCTCGTACAAGGTTTCTAAGCTGGGTTGTGTGCGATTTTGCACATATCCATTTACTGTATTGAAACTTTTGCCTAATCGCTCTGCAAGCCATACTTGCTTAATGCCTTTCTCTTCCAGAACTTCTTTTATTCTGTTCATAATCTTATCTTTTAGACACTCTAAATATACATCTATCTGCTTATTAATACACTGTATTGCGTTATATTTATATACAAAATATACTATTACAGTCTTTAGGAGTATGATTGACAAGGGCTGTAGAATATTATTACTTATGTTGTTAGGCTTTCACCAAAAAGAGAACTCTATTTTTACCCTTGTTTTAGACTATACTACACGTTTTAAAAATGGCTTAATTGTTTATAGAGAAATTGACCTTAGTTTTTAGTTTATTGAACACTATATATTCTTGTTCGGTATCTTGATAATTAGATAACAGTTTTAAGTACTGCACACGGTCTTTTTTATAAGTTTCCTTGTGATTGTACTTCATAGCATTCGCTGTATCTGCACAGTTCATATAGCCGTATAAGCGTGTTTCTTTGGTAGACCATTCAGAGTATTTTAAGTTAGGTTTTTTCTTAATCGCTTGATAAAATAAAAGTAATAGTAAACCTAATACTTCAAATTTGGCTGGGTTTATTAAATCTTCAACTGTATATAGACCTATTGGGTTTGCGCGTTGATTGTAGTATCTGTAATTGCCTGTTAATTCGACTCTCATTAGTTGTTCTTGCAATTTTGTGCCTGAGGTTTGTTGCGCTTCAAACGTTTTGTTGTAGGCTTTAAACTTGTTATTTGTCTGCCTAATCACACTACCATATACTTTATTATTTTTTATCATTGGCATAGGTAGCTTGCCTTTAAAGTCTAACCATCTATCTGTTTCTTGAGCTGTATTGTGATTAATAACTACGCCAACATCTGCTCTTAAAAGTGTCATTTTGTAAATATCTACAGGAAGATAATTATTGAGCGTGTCAAGCGCAGTCAAAACTTGTGTAAAAGTGAAATCTTGATAATTGTTACCCATATAGAACTTCTGTAATGAATTTTCGATGTGTAGCTCACTACCATAAATTCTTAGTTTGATGTTTTGATACTCGGTTTGGTATCCTATAACGTGCGTATTCTTATTCTGAATAGGACGCCATAAGAACCCTTTCCACTCAAAATTTTTAAGCTTACCAGCATAAAATTCTTTGGGTAGAGTATCAATTGTGACTTTAGATTTAATAGTATCGTACAACGTAGCTAATGCATAAGCATAAGAACCACAAAAAGAGAAACGCTAAAAACCGAAGTTATTAGCGCGTCTTTTTGAATGCCTTATTATAGTTCTTATTTAACAGCGTTTGTACATCTGACATACGGTAGTAAATTTTATTCCCAATTTGAGAGAACGATATTTTACCTTCATCACGCCACGTTTGTGCGGTACGTTTGCTAATATGCATTAGTTGTAAAAAGTCGGCATTGTCTAAAAAAACATCTACAGGTTTTTTAGATGTTTCTGTAATTTTTGTGTTGATTTCTTCAATACGCCCTAAAAGTTCTTGGTATTGATTTTTAGATAAGATAACTGCTTCCATAAGTGCTGTTTTTGAGTGTTAAACAAATTATTATGGTGCAAATCTGGGTAATAGAAACACTGTAAAACAGTTACATAGGGTTATATAACCCCAAGCAAAACCCTTGTTATCATTGGGTTTATATGAAATAAATTATTTTAATTTTTTAATCTCGGCTAACATTGTTCTCAGGTGTTTTTCCCAAAACTCTATTGCTTTACTATCTGGTTGATTAAATAATATTCTAAGTTTATTTTCACTTATTCCTTTCTCTGGGTCTGAGCTTTTAGTTTGAAAGTTGGCAGATATAAATCGGTGTAGTTCTGCTTCTGAATTAACTTTAAATATTGAAGGTTTCAAATCATTAATCATCTTAAAAAGTAGTGCTATTTGAGGAACTGAAAGGCTAGTTTTCATCCTGTCATTGGATTTAGACTTGGTATCATTAATTACAGCTGGCATTTTGTGTGTTGGATTTAAACCCTCTACTTCGTTTAAGATTATTTTGTAAATTTTAATTTTATCTGCAATGATCATATATTTAATAAAGTCCTCGACAATATCATCTTCAACACCATAGAATTGTGATTCTAAAAGGACTTCCCAAAATTCATCTGCTTCTTCTTCAATTTCTGTGTATGTTTCAAATTTATGTTCAAGTAAGTTTTCGCAAACATTTACAAAATGAGTTGCTACATAATTGGATATTAAGCGCTTTCTGTATTGGTCTTTATTAAGACCTTTAATATTTGAACTATTTGGATTAATATACGCTGTAATATAAGGTGCTATTATTGCAGGACACTTGGTTATTTGCTTTTGATGTTTCTTTATTACTTTTCTTGTTAGTTTATCTTTCTCTTCATCATTTACACAAGTAGCGTATAACATTCTATCTGTATCGACATTTTCCTCAATACCTAAAGAGACTTGTGTTTCTATTTGTTCAATAATCTTATCAAGAATTATTAATTCTTCTTTTGAAAATGCGCCCATAGGTTAATCGATGTATTTATCTACTGCTTTATCCAGTTCTGAGTTAATAATTTTTGCGTAAATCTGCGTGATACCAATATCACTATGGTCCATTAATTTAGACACGTGCTCTATACGCATACCTTTATTTAATGCTCTTGTAGCAAAAGTGTGCCTACTTAAGTGAAACGTTAGGTTAAAAGGTAATTCTATTGCCTTACCCATTGTATTAAGGTATTGACTCATAAGAGCTGTTTTTCTTGCTATATGAACTGCTCTGTATTCTCTATCGTTCCAATAACGTTCTGTAATCTCTCCGAAAGGAAATATAGTATCTTCTGATTTAGCATCTTTTGTCCGGTACTTTTCGATAATATCTATTGCAGTAGTTCCTATTTTAAAACTATGTGCATTTCCAGTCTTGCAAATCTTTTTAGATATACGTTGGTCTTTCTTATTAAAATGCTTCCACTTTAATTCTATTACATCACTAAATCTTAAACCACCCGCAAAAACTGAAAATACAAACATATCCTTAGCTAATGGCGCTTGCGCTCTTTCTGAAACTTGCAACGCAATTAATGCTTGTAGCTGTTCTTCATTTAAATAGCGTCTATTGGGCTTTTCTTTCTTAACCTTATACTTATTAAAAGGAAATAAATCACGTGGTATAAGGTCTTCTTTTTGCGCATTACGAAACATTAAGTTGAGAATACGCAAAGAGAAATTTATAGTTGTGTTATTGTTGCCTAATGTTGTACTGCAATAACCAGCATAATCTTTTAACATTATGACATTAATATCTTCGAAAGCTATATCTCTATGGCCAACGAATTTTTCAAACTTCTTTAAGTATGTGATGTAATTGCGGTATGTAGAAAATGAAAGTGTGTTTTTCTGTTTCTCGCATCTGCCATAAGAGTAATCAAAGAAATTAGTAACAGGCTTTCCCTTTACAACTTCTTTTAACTTGCGAGCTGAAACGCTAATATTTCTACGCTCTATATCTGCTATCTCTCCTTGAGCATCTGCAACTTTAGTTGCAAGGTAGGCGTTAAGCCTTGTAGAGCCTTTATGATTCTTTTTTACACGTTGTTTAGTTTCATCCCATTCGTTTAATGCTATCTTTATACCTAATGATATAAATTTAGTTTTACGATTTTTAATAAGCCTAAGATAAATAGGTGCTTCGCCAGAAGCATCTACCTTTTGTTTCTTTAAAATAAGTTTAACTGAAGCCATAATGTACTCTGGTATAAGACTGTGCAAGTCGATGCAACTGAGTACTAAGGTACAACAAATGGTACAACAATAGGTGCATTTTCGTGTATTTCTCTGCACTTTATTGCACTAATAATTTATATAAAATGCCTATTTATAGGCTATTGAGAGTATATGAGGGAAGATAGGTACAACATTTAGACAACAAGGTATATAAAACATAGCTATTATAGGCTTTCCGTGAGGTTTGTGTGTATTTGCGAAGAACGCCAAATTTTTAAATTTGGCTTTTAGATAAATAAAGATAAAAAGTAAAATTTAAAAATTCGGCTCGT
>Ga0208468_1000256_pt1 | contig 17506 bp, 16 predicted proteins | sample DeeseametaMP0960_FD_184198 | JGI IMG/M metagenome (GOLD analysis project Ga0208468, IMG submission 184198) | Marine microbial communities from the Deep Indian Ocean - MP0960 (SPAdes) | ecosystem: Environmental > Aquatic > Marine > Oceanic | place: East of Madagascar, South Indian Ocean... | reverse complement strand
AGTAAGGAGTTTTTTTATAACTATTAAATGAAGAGATAACGACAAGGTTATCAAGCTCTTCCTCACTTAGTTCTTTAAAAAGGTATATTTTTTTTAGTATCTCATTCATGATATAGGAATTGTGCCATAAAAGTACTTATCTTATAAGCTCTAATTTGATAGAATACAAGTATTAAAAGTATCAAAAGGTTTAATAATAATGAGCGAGAGAAAAGATTTTTTACGTACAATAGTTGAAGCAGACATAAAGTCAGGTAAGGTTAAAGAAGTTGTTACAAGGTTTCCACCAGAGCCTAATGGTTTTCCCCATATTGGACATGCTAAATCTATTGCTATAAACTTCGGTATCGCTCGTGATTATAATGGTCACTGTAACCTAAGAATGGATGATACTAACCCTACAAAAGAAGATACTAAGTATGTTGAGGCTCTCAAAAGTGCTGTAGAATGGTTAGGATTTGAGTGGAAAGATGATGTTTGTTATACTTCTGATTATTTCCCTCGTATTTATGATTATGCAATTGAGCTTATCAAAATGGGTAAGGCTTATGTAGATTCTCTACCAGAAGATGAAATCCGTGAGTACCGTGGAACTGTTAAAGAAGCTGGTAAACGTAGTAAGTATTCTGATAGAACTATAGAAGAAAACTTAGAACTATTTGAGAAAATGAAAAATGGTGAGTTTAAAGATGGTGAACATATATTAAGAGCTAAGATAGATATGTCAGCAGCTAATATGAAACTACGTGACCCTTTACTGTATCGTATCCGTCATATTGAACACTTTCGTGCAGGTAAGACATGGGCTGTTTATCCTATGTATGATTTTGCTCACTGTTTGTCTGATTATATAGAAGGTGTTTCTCATTCTATATGTACACTAGAGTTTGAAAACAACCGTGATATTTACAACTGGGTACTAGAAACTCTTGGTCTTACTCCAGAGCGTCCTTACCAGCATGAGTTTGCACGTTTAGGTATCAACTATACTGTTATGAGTAAACGTAAGCTCTTAGAGCTTGTAGAAGGTGGTCAAGTAGACGGATGGGATGATCCTCGTTTACCTACCATAGCTGGATACAAACGTAGAGGGTATACCCCAGAGTCTATTCTTGCTTTTTGTGATTCAGTAGGGATAGCAAAAGCAAACTCAATGGTTGATGTTTCTCAACTTGAGTTTTGTATTCGTGATGATTTAAACCCTAAAGTACCTCGCGTTATGTGTGTACTTGATCCTTTAAAAATAACACTAGTGAACTACGAGGGAAATGAAGAGATAGAAACTTCTTATTATCCTCACGATGTTCCAAAAGAGGGAAGTAGAAAACTTCCTTTCTCGAGCGAGATTTATATAGAATGCGATGACTTTATGCAAAATCCTCCAAAGGATTATTTCCGTCTTACTCCTGAGCAATCAGTAAGACTTAAAGGTGCTTATATCATCACTTGTAAGGAAGTTATAAAAGATGCTAGTGGTAATGTTATAGAGATAAAGGCTGAGTACTCAAAAGAGTCTAAAAGTGGTTCAGACACATCTGGCATCAAAGTAAAGAGTGCTATTCATTGGGTAGATGCAAACGCGGCTATAAAAGTTGAAGTAAGACTTTACGACAGACTTTTCTCAGTTGAAGCACCAGAGGGAGTAGCAGACTTAAATGCAAACTCTTTAACAGTAATCAAAGATGCGTACATTGAACCTGCTGTGATAAATGAAAAACCTGATGAGAGATTTCAGTTTGAGAGACAAGGGTACTTTTATGCTGACCCTATTGACTATACAGATGCAAAACCTGTGTTTAATAAAATTGTAGGTCTTAAAGGTTCTTGGGATAAAAAGAAAACTAAAACAGTTCCAAAGACAAGAGCAAAAAAAGAGCAGGTAGATGGTGAAGTAGTTGCTATGAGTGACGCACAAACTGCACTTTTTACTAAGTATACACAAGAGTTAAAACTAAACTCCGAAGTAGCAAATACTCTTTCTCGTGATTCACAACTCTCAGCATTTTACGAAGAGGCATTATCAGAGATTAATAGCCCTGTGAGTTTAGCTAATATTGTGACAAATGAAGTTGCACGAGAGTTAAAGCAGATGCAAATTTCTGAGTTGAAATTTTCTACAAGTCAAATATCCCAACTTGTAAAAATTATAGATGATGGAACTATCTCAAACAAAATAGCAAAACAAGTTTTTGAAGAGATGGTAAAGTCAGGAGAGAACCCAAATAAAATAGTTGAAGATAAGGGACTTATTCAGATAAGTGACCCTGTAATTATCTCCGCTATTATTGATGAGGTTATGGCGAAAAATCCAGATAATGTTGAGAAGTTTAAAGCAGGTAACACTAAACTTTTAGGCTTTTTTGTTGGACAAGTTTTAAAAAGTACTGGTGGAAAAGCAAATCCTCAAGTTGTAAATCAACTCGTAGCACAGAAGTTAAAGTAATGACTACTCAAGAGTTAGACGTATTTGCAAGAGATAAAAATAATTCTGAAGACAGTAAAGTTTTTATATCAAGACATCCTAACAGCAGTGCTAAAACTTTAGTCTATTTACTAAGATATGACAAGGTTGAGATGATGGGTGCTATCGCAGCCCATCCCAACACTTCACCGGAGATTTTAGAGATGATGGTAAAGAGCAGTGATAAGTTATATACTCAGTATAAGTTAGCACAGAATCCAAACACACCAGCTTTAGCACTAGATGACTTGTGTGATGAAGCAGATAGTGAAGAAGTGAAATTAGCAATCGCACAAAATCCAAGTACATCGCTAGATACACTAAAGGGTTTGTTTGATGAGAATAGCCTTATAAGTATAGAAGCACAAAAAAATTATGATGAGCAAGAAGTTCTAAAAAACAAAAGGGATAAAAATGACTAACGAAGAGATAATTAAAGAGTTTAAAGACTTTGACAAAGATAAATATAGTCTAGTGATTTCAAGTACAAGCACAACAAACGAACCTCTAACAAACTATGCACCTTTTGTAAAAATTGGTGAAGAGTATTTTGTAAGTGTAAGCCAAAATCTGCCTCATTTCGTAAATATGGCAGAGACAAAAAAAGCACATATACTCATCATAGAAGATGAAGCAACAGCTGACCATATTTATGCAAGAAAAAGACTCTACTTTGGTGCATCTTGTGATGTTGAAGAAGACACAGAAAAGATTTTTAAACTCTTTGATGAAAGATACGGTGACAAACTTTCATTTTTGAGAGAAATGAAAGACTTTAAAATCATCAAAATATCGCCAAAAGAAAAAAGCCTAGTACTGGGTTTTGGAGCAGCTTATAAAATGGGTGTAGATGGAAAGCTTATAAATAAGAGCATTTCACATAGTTAGATTTTTTCATTTTTAAAATTTTTACAAACACTCAGAAAGTCAGGAAACTGTTTATAAGCATTTGTTACATGAGTGATAGGTACTAAGTACTTAGGTGGCATTTGATGTTCACCACTAAATCCAAGTACTATGGCCGGTGGTTCATAGACTACATCACAGGCCTCTAAAGCTATAAGTGCATCTGCTCTTAGAATTATCATATGAAAGATAAAGAGCAGTTTATCTATGGGTATAAACTCCATACCTAAAGGGTTGTTGTTTTCAGGGATATGAGTTAATATTATTTGCTTTAGAATATCGACTAAGTCTTCATCTACATCTATAGGGCGAACATCTTCTTTTTTAACATAATGAAAATAATCTTCAAAGGGATGTTTTGGAAGGTTTACTAAAATTTCTTGTACTGAAGAATCATCTAAGCCCAACCATTGTATTTTTTTTATAATTGTTTTTGCATCATTTTGCAAAGATACTATTCCTGCTAAATAACTCTCATCTCGCAGTTTTAAACCAGTTATATCAGCTTGGGATCCTATAAAGTATCCATAAAACTTATCGGTATTTGAATATATTTTTGTTTTTGAACTTGTGCTTTTTTTGAGATGTAAATGAAGCTCAGAGGATTTCTTTTGAACATCTATAAGTTTGTATGGAATGTTGATATTAAAATTACTAAAAAGTTCTTCATCCCACTTACCATCTTTTTTTTCAAAGAGATAAAGCTCCTCACCTTGTAAATAAAGCTCGTTTAAATCATCAAAGTCTTTTTGTATTTCATCAAGTAGTTTATATCGTTTAGTCTCTAACTCTTTTATCTGTGCAACTATACCTCTATGTAAAACTACATTTTCTAAATTCTTTTCATTTACAAGGGCAAGTCTCCCTTTAAATGGCTCCATCTCATGAGCTTGGTGATATTTTCCTAAAATCATTTTTCCGCTAACAGCGAACTTAGATATATAAGTGAACTCCTCGCTAGAGTTAACACCAACCCAAACCGCCTCGCAAATATGACCTACATTTATGTCAGTTACTAACTCTTCAGCCACAAGAAAAATAGGTTTAACACCTGTGTATACAGTTGGATGCATAAAATCTTTTATAGCTTGACTCACATTAAATTGCTCCATATAGATGGACCCTTTACTTTTCTCAAATTTTACTCACTTTGCCTTGACTAAAAGGACTCATAAATAAGTTAATAGTTATGTTTTAGAATAGCCACCATTTCTCTTATACGTTTTAAAGGTGATGATAAGTATACTAGCAAAAAAATTATAAGGTATAAATTATGAGTATAGAAAAAGCTATATTAGCAGGTGGGTGTTTTTGGGGTATGCAGGATTTGATTCGTAAAGAGCATGGTATTATCTCTACAAAAGTAGGCTATACAGGGGATGAAACTCTTCCAAACGCAATCTACCGTAACCATGGAACGCATGCTGAGGCTATTGAAATTAGCTTTGATAATGAAATAACTACTTATAGAAATATACTTGCATTTTTCTTTCAAATCCATGACCCTTCTACACTTGACCAACAAGGTAATGATAGAGGTACTTCATACCGTTCTGAAATATTTTACACAAATGAAGAACAAAAAGTAGTAGCTATTAAGACTATCAAAGATGTAGATGCTTCTGGTTTATGGCCAGCTCCTGTAGTTACACCAGTTACACTAGCAAGTGATTTCTGGGATGCTGAAGTTGAACATCAAGACTATTTAGAACGTATACCTAATGGTTACACTTGTCATTTCATCCGTGAGAATTGGGTTTTACCTAAATAGACTTCAAGAAAAGCTTGCTATAATTACATATCAAATAAAAAGAGAGATAATGCATACAGATCAAATTGCGATACCTGTACTAGAGGGTTATAAAAATGAAAAACTTAGTGGAGAGCGAATCGACTTTTTAATCGCTCAAGCAAATGAACAACTTGAAGAACTATCTCAAAAGCCAGAGATATATAGTGACTTTTTAAAGCAGATAAAAGCACCAGAGAAACTAGATAATATTATTTTGTGGATACTCCTCTTGTCAAATGAAACTATATGTGAAGACTATATAGATGATTTTAAAAAAGACTTTAGAGATATAATCCCTGTAAGCGATTTAGCTGATTTACTGATTCATGCTATTTATCTCAAAAAAGTTCAAGGTATTGAACTAGATGGAATTGACTATTTACTAAAATATGACAAGGAATGTATAGAAGAAGTGGATCAGTTTGCCTTTACAAATGCACTACTCTACATCCAAAAATCAAAAGAAGTGGTGATGGAGTTCTAGAGTGCAAATGCGAGTTTTCTAGGAATATTCATTTTCCTACAAGTACCGAAAACTCTTAAAACATTACAGTACAATAAAATATGAATAAAACTAAGCCTCAAATTTACTTATTTACAGATGGAAGTGTAAATCCCCAGAGTTCAATAGGATTTGGAGCTTATCTACTTCTCGATAAGTTAGATTTTTTTTCTAAACTAGAAAAAGAAGTTAAAGTGAAAAAATTTACTAATACATCTTCCACAAGATTAGAACTAGAAACACTTTTATTGGCTTTAAGTGATATTAGTTCTAAAAATCATAAAATAGTTATTTACACTGATTGTCAAAATATTATTGGTCTTAATGATAGAAGAGATAGGTTTGAAAAAAATAAGTATATTACAGGTAAAGGTAAACTGATAAAGAACCATGAACTGTATAAAGATTTTTTCAAACTAATAGATAATTTGGATTGTGAATTCATTAAAGTTAAAGGTCATAAAAAATCATCTACAAAAGATGAAGTAGATGAGATTTTCACACTTGTAGATAGAGCGACTAGAAATGCTCTTAGAAACAGTCTTTTATGCTAGGGTGTCAACATAATTATGTAAGGAAATATAATGGAAGAGATCAATTCACTATTAAAGAAATATAAGAATTTTGTAGGAGCCCAAGTACGTTCTATAAGAACAACATCGGAGACTTCTAAAGTTGTGACTCTTGTGCTTCAAGATGATGACGGAGAGGATATTAGTAGCGTTAATTTAGAGTTTATAAATATAAACTCTTCACGTACTTTACCAGATAGTGCACTAGCATACATGGATATGATGAGTGGCATTGCTATTATTTATGAGAATGAGAGATATGCCTTTACTATAGGTCGTGCTACGACTATGCTTGCGGTACATACTACTCCAGTGTTTATCATCTCTGATGATATAAAAATAGAAGATAACGGATCTTTTTAGGCGTTTACATATATTTTAGTGACCGTTTTAGTATATGCTAAATTATAAAAAGCTTGTAACATACGGTATATAAGGGGTTTCAAATGAAGATACGAGTCTACTACGAAGATACAGACACAGGAGGAGTGGTTTATCACTCTAACTACCTAAACTTTTGTGAGAGAGCTCGGTCTGAGGTCTTTTATGAGAGAGGTCTGACACCTATACTAGAGAACGGTCATTTTGTAGCAAGAAGAGTTACGGGTGATTTTTTTGCAAGTGCTAAACTTGGGGATATCTTAGAGATAAAGTCTGAACTTGTAAAACTCAAAGCTGCTTCGTTTATTTTAAAACAATATGTTTACAGAGATGAAGTGAAAATATTTGAACTTGAAATCACTCTTGCTTACATCACCTTTGAGGGCAAACCTCAAAAGATTGATGCTAAAACAAAAGAGCTTTTACTCAGCCTCTTCGAGTAAAACTTCTTCCTCTTCTATACGAGGCTCTCTATAAGGTCGTACATACTTTTTAAACTTGGAGTATGAAGGCTGAAGTAATTCTATGTCATATATCACCTGGTTGTCTTGTATCTTTGTCTTATAAGTTCTCTCTTCAGCAGTAATAAGAGAGTAAAAATAATCTACTCCGATAGTAGTTGCATAGTTAATCCAGTCATATACGATGTCATTTCCAAGTAGTACATTTGTCTCTATAAGAACATTGTTATGTTCTGTTACTGAGTTTGCAACAACCATGTCTTTTCTATCACGATACTGAGTCATAGAGAGTAAAAGAGGATCGTAGTTGATTTGAGTCGAGAGAATATTTATTGCATTTATATCATAAAGAGTGAGTTGTGACATAATCATCGCACTTTTAATAATAGGTGTATTTATAAAAAATGAAGCATAGAAGACTTCCTCTTTATCTTTAAGATAGTACTCTAAGTTTGTAGTTCTCTTTGAAACAAAATAACTAATAGCATCTTTATCTATCTCTTCTTCTATTACTATGTCTTCTGTATCATTCTGAGTAAAAGCACTTATAGCATCACTAAAAAATGAGCTACTACTTGAGTTGTTTTTTATTATTTCTTTTTTAGGATGTAAAAATTGCTCTTTTTGGTAAATGGCTAGTTTCTTTCCTGTTGTCGATTTGTCTGAGAAAATAACTAAAGAAGAAAGTGCTTCTTTGAGCAGTAAGTCACTCTGCTGATTATAATCAATCGCTCCAAAAGTAAAAAAGGCAGATGCTCTATCTACATCTTGTTTGTTGATAGTAGGAAGGTAGATATACATAGCTGGATCTATCTCTATAATGTTGTTCGCCCCTTTTTTTGTAAGAGGTGCTATGATATACTCAAATCCATCTGCTCGTATTTTTTCTAGAGCAGCCTCTAAGTCCTCTATACTTTCACTATTCACCTTATAACTTTTAAGTGTAAATGAGTGACTTTTTGTCATAAGATAAGCAAAGGTTGTATTTGTAGTAGACACAGCATATTTTCCTATCTTTTTATAAGGTAAAAGCATCGCAATATGAAGTTTATTTGAACTATGAAATGCACCAAGGTTTAAGATAGAGACTAGAAGAACTCGTGCTTCATTTTGTTCTTTGTTTGGAAGTTTATTTATAGCATGTGCTAAAAATGAGAAAATCATACCACTGTCTAGTAGCTCTTGTCTACAAGAGTCATCACATTCATATGGGTCTAGGTTTTGTACATAAGTCTTTAGTATAGGAATATTGGAGAGTATGAAACTCTGTGCAAATACCATGACAGGAAGTAGTAAAAATAGCAGTTTCTTCATTAAAATCACTTTTATTAATATTTAACAAATTATATCTGATTGAATTTAATCTGAGTATAAATAGTTTATATTAACCACTTATTTGCTAATATAATCATTATATATAAGGTTGATAACGAGTGAAAATATTACACACATCTGATTGGCATTTAGGTCAAAGTTTTATGGGAAAAAGCCGTTTAGAAGAGCATGAAGCATTTTTGACTTGGCTTAGTGAGACTATACAAATGCAAGACATTGACACACTTATAGTAGCGGGTGACATTTTTGATACTGCGACACCTCCAAACTATGCACTTGAACTCTACTATAACTTTTTAACTAAACTCTCTGTAATCTGTGAAAATGTTATCATTACAGCAGGTAACCACGACTCAGTAGCTACACTCAAAGCTCCAAAACAACTACTAAAAGCTTTAAACATTCATGTCATCAGCTCAGGTGATGAGAATGAGGATGAAGTTGTTAGTATCTACAAAGAAAAAAAACTCCAAGGTATCATTTGTGCGGTTCCATTTTTACGTGATTATGTAGTGCGTCAGTCTTTAGGTGGTGAGACTATCAGTGATAAAGAGAACTCACTCTCAATTGGCATAAAAGAACACTATAAAAATGTCTACGAAGAAGCACTAAAAATCTCTCAAAGTGAAGATGTACCAATAATAGCTACAGGGCACTTAACAACAGTAGGCAGTAAAACAAGTGAATCTGAGAGAGAAATATACATAGGCGGTACCTTAGATATAAGTAGTGACTTTTTTGCTGAGTACTTTGACTATGTGGCATTAGGACATTTACATATAAACCAAACAGTAGGCAAAAATCACATACGATATAGTGGCTCACCGATCCCACTTAGCTTTTCTGAGTCTAAGTCACAAAAAAAAGTAAATCTAATAGAGTTTGAAAACAAAACTATAAAAGTTACTGAGTTAGATATACCACTGCATAGACCTCTTTTAGTTCTTCGTGGAAATCTAAACACGATTGAGGCAGAGTTAGAGAGTGTGAAAGATAAAAGTACATGGATAGAAGTACACTTAAATGATGAGAACCCTTTTCATGCTAACCAAGTCATAAGAGACAAGGCAGAGGAGTTAGGACTTGTACTTTTAGCCGTGAAGATAGATCAAACACAAAAAAGACTAGGTAGTGAAGACTTTGATGTTATAAGTCTCGATGAGCTTAATCCTGTAGATGTTTTTACTCGCTGTATGGATAAGGATGGTTTAGAAGATGAAACTTTAGTAAAAGAGCTTGTTTTGAACTTCAAACAAGTTATGAGTGAGGTACAAAATTCATGAAAATACTCTCTATAAAAGCACTTAATATTAACTCCCTTAAAGGCATAACAAGGATTGACTTCGCTGAGCTTACCAAAGATAGTTCTCTATTTTCCATAACTGGGCCAACAGGTTCTGGAAAAAGTAGTGTTCTTGACATCATCTCATGTGCTCTATATGGTAGAACTTCAAGACTCAAAAATCCAAATGATTTAATGTCAAGAAACTGTGGGGAAGCTTACTGCGAAGTGGAGTTTGAGATACGAGGTACAGTGTATCGTTCTTCATGGACACAAAAAAGAGCAAGAAAAAAACATGATGGTGCTTTTCAAACAGCTAAAATGGAACTTGTTGATTTAACACAAAATACTATCCTATCCCAAAAATCAAGAGAAGTACCAAAAAAGATAGAAGAACTTTCAGGTTTAGATTTCTCGCGTTTTACTCAGTCAATGTTATTAGCCCAAGGTGGTTTTGATGCTTTTTTAAAAGCAGATGAAAAAGAGCGTTCTATACTACTAGAGAAGATAACGGGCACAAGTATTTATGCTGATATATCTCAGGCAATTTTTGAAAAACATCGTTTTTTTGCACAGGAAATAGAATCGGATCAAAAGGTTTTAGAGTCTATAGAACTTTTAGACGAAGAAGTACTTCTGGATAAGCAAAAATACCTAGAAAAAAACATCACTTTAAAGACTCAAACAAACCAAGAGTTACAAAAACTTACACTTGCACTCACCTGGTTAAAACGACTCTTTGAACTAAGAGAACAGAGTATAAAGTATGAACTGGCATTTAGGGAGAGTACAAGAGACAAAGAGCAAAACAGTGAAAAGTTTGAGAGACTAAGTCGAGCAAACAGAGCACTCAATGTTTCTGCAAAGTTTTCGTCTTTTTTACAAGTCCAAGAGAGTCTAGTTAATGATATAAATATACTAGGGAAACTAAGTGAAGAACTGAAACAACTTCAAAGTGAGATACAGAGTAAAGGTAAAGAGTATACAAATGTAAAAAAAGAGTTTGACATAGAATCAACTGCGTTTACACTCAATACTCATAAGTTAAAAGATGCTAGACAAATACAAACACAGGAGAGACAAACGCAGGCTAGTATAGGTAAACAAGAAGACTTACTCAAACAAAAAGAGAAAAACTTAGAACTTTTAAGAGCTACTTTAGAGTCTAGACTTAAAGAGTATGGTTATATACAAGAACAAGTTGACCTTATACAAGAGAATAGTTTTGATAGTGCAAGTACGGATAATGTTATGAGTGTAGAGGAGAGCAGATTAAAAAGTTTAGAAACTCTGCAAACACTAAAACGAGTAGTGCAAGCCTATACTAAACTAAACCATGAGAGGGATGAAGAGTCTAAAGAGTATGAAACTAACATAGTACTTGTAAATTCACTAGACATTACACTAAAAATCTCTACTGAGAATATCGGGACACTGAAAAAACACATCATCACTCTTAGGCAAAAACAAGAAAAAGAACAACTCCTTAAAAAGTATGAAGAGGATAGAAAGAATTTGACAGAAGGTGAGGCTTGTCTTTTGTGTGGTTCGAGAGAGCATCCTTATGCAGGTAAAGAGATAGAAGTTCATATAGATGAAACTAAAGAGATGATACTAAGAGAGGAACGCGACTTAGAGCATAAAGAAAAAGTACTGGCTGAATTGGCATTACGAGTTGGAGTAGGGCAAACAAAGATAGAATCATCAAAACAAGAGATGATAAAGTTAGATGTGGAGATACAGAATTTAGAAGAGACTTTAAAACTACACTCTTTTGAAGTGAAAAACAACAGTGAAGTAAAACTTATAGAGCAAGAGTTAAAACTCATCCAAGAGATAAAAGAACTCAAAGAAAAGCAAATACAAAAGGATAAACTACTTCTAGACTTACATAAATGTGAAGTAGACAAAAAAGAGAATGAAACAAGAGTCACTTTACTTTTCACGGAGATACAAGTAATAGGACAAGACTTAAAAGAGTTACACATAAGTTTGACTGCTTTCTCTTTAAAACGAGTAGGGATACTCAATGTCGCAGACTTAGATGTATATGAGCAAGAGATAGGTATGGGGTATAAAGTACTACAAGAGAGAGAACAGTTGTGTAGTACTGCTTTAAATGGTTTAAAAGTGAAGAGTGAAGAGCGTTTAGCACATAAAAAGAGTTTAGATATCAAGATAGAAGTGGATGATAAAAAACTTAAGGTACTAAACACCCAACTAGAAGAACTTTATACACAAAATGAGTTTGAAGATGTAGTCGCGTTTACAAAGGCACAACTGAGCAAAAATGAGAGAGAAGCATTAGCACTGTTATGTAAAAATATACAAGAGCGATATACACAAACACAGACTCTAAAAATCCAAACTCTACAAGAACTCCAAGTACATGAAAAAGAAGCTTTAAGTGATAAACCTATAGATGAGCTTGAAGTACTTCAATCTCTGCTAGGGCAAAAGAGAGAGGCACTTCAAGAGAGTATAGGAAGTGATAAAAGAGAGTTAGAACTTAACCAAAAAAATCTTACGAAACATAAAGAACGTATAGTCTCACTCCAAAAGAAAAAAGAGTCTTTTAAAGTCTGGGTAAAACTTAACGAACTTGTAGGTTCAGCTGATGGAACAAAGTTTAAAAAATTTGCACAAGGGATAACCCTAGACCAACTTATAAACTTAGCAAATCAGCACCTAAACATACTCAGTACTCGCTACATTCTTGTGAGAAACCAAGATAAACTCCTAGAGCTTGAAGTGATAGATGCTTACCAAGGAAATGTAGTCCGTCCTGTGAGTACCCTCTCAGGCGGTGAGAGCTTCATCGTAAGTCTTGCCCTTGCTCTAGGTCTCTCAGAACTTGCAAGTCAAAAAATAGCCATAGACTCTCTCTTTTTAGATGAAGGGTTTGGTACACTTGATGAAGAGAGTTTAGAAACGGCACTTAATGCTCTAAACTTACTCCAAAGTGGTGGAAAAATGGTCGGAGTTATCTCTCATGTCGAAGCTTTAAAAGAGAGAATACCCCTGCAGATAAAAGTTGTTCCAAATGGGGATGGAACTAGTTATGTTGAGGTGAGTTAAGTAGAGAAGTTTAGAGAGAACTCTTTATACTTTTTAAATCATTAAGTGTGATTTTCTTGAACTCTGGATTTCGTAGTAGATAACTTGGGTGGTAGATGGGTACTAATTTAGTTCCTTTGAAGTCTATGACATGACCTCTTACATCTTCAAAGTTGTCTGTGTCTCCCGTGAGGTGAGTGTAGGCATCTTCGCCTAAAACCATGATGACCTTTGGTTTTATAAACTCTAACTGAGAGTAGAGATAACTTTTACAAGAGTTATACTCTGATGGAGATGGTTTATTTGAGCCTAGCGGTTTACACTTAACACAGTGAGTTATAAAAACATCATCTACCGATAAACCTATAACTTTTTCTATCATATTCTTGAGGGTTTCGCCTGAACGACCCGAATAGTAAGTGTTTGATGTATCCTGTGTTTGGGAAACACTGAAGTCAACAACCATCAACTCAGCTTTAGGATTTCCATGACCTGGCATACTTTGTGTTCTTGATTTACTCAAATCACAGAGATGACAAGAAGATATATTTGCCGAGAGTTCTTCAATACTTGCAGGAATTTCATAACTTGTTTTTTCGTTAATGTTAAAATGGTCGATATAGTCAAATCCAATAGATTTAAGTCTATAAAGGTTCTGAAGTAAGACAAGATTTTGATATGACTTCAAGATAACCACCAGTAAAAAAATATAGTGCGAGTATAGTGGATAAGCGGTTAAAGTATACTTTAGCGAATTAAGAGTGTTTTAGATGTTATACGAAGTGAATGTAAATAGTTATAAACTTTACTCTTCAAGCGAAGTAGATTTTAAAATTGAGAAGGTAAAAAACCTCAATAGCAAAAATATTTCCTGATGTTTTTGTATCACTTCTAAAACATGAGGATAAAACAAATACAGTTTTAAATGTTTACAGCATAGCAGAAATTAAAGACGATGAAGATGTCAATGATATTATTAAGTGATATAGGAAGAGAAATATGTATGGAATTATGGAAGGTGCTACTAAATTGAATAAATAGCAAAGGGCTAAATAGCCCTTAACTACGAGGAGATAACTACTGAGCTACAGCTACTTCTACTTTAGTTGATTCCCAGATACCGTGTTTAGTACAGTAACCATGTGCCACTAAGTTAAGTTTCTTACCCATTGGACGGATAGTGAAAGTTACTTCTGCATGAGATTTTTCATTTCCTAAAGTTCCTGGTACGAAAGAAGCCATTGCTAATTTAGTTTCACCATTGAAAAGAGTGATAGACTCGATAAAGTGATCGAAATCATCTGGATGAGTATATTCGTTACCCATTTTAACTGTTACTTTTAAAGTCTCGCCAACTTTAGCTTCACCATCAACTGTGATAAACGGTGAGTGACGGTCAATAAGGTCTTTTTTAGCTTCACGCTCTACATTGTCGATATTTTCGTATACATTAACTTTTGGCATATTAATTTCCTTGTGTTTTAATATTGGCATTGTATCAATAAATACATTTACTCTTTACTTAAATAAAAGTTGTATTGTCTTGTTTAAGATTTTTTTCAGAGTTACTACCTTTTCTGCTTTTTCTTATTAACTCACAGTATTGTATAATGCTCCTCAAAATTGAGACTAGAATTATAAGGGTAAGATAATATGAGAAGAAGAGTTTTTATTAAAAATGTAGCACTGGGAATAGGGGTGGTTTCTTTTTTTGATAATACACTCTTTGCAAAAGAAAATAGTAGAAAATTTAAAGTTATATATGATTTTGAACTTAAAAATGAAGAGAAAAGTTTTCCAGCTCAGCTCTGGAATCCTCTTCCTCTTGATATAAATTATCAGAAAGTAAAATTTCTAAAATTTAATGGTAATTATGACAACTCAAATATAAATACAAATAATCCTTATGATGCAAAGATCCTTTATGCCAAGTGGAATAAAAGTAATACAAAGAAAACACTTCATCTTGAGATGGAGATAGAAACTACTTATAGGAGTGTGAGTTTAAAGGTGATTCAAAAAGCTAGTGAAGCAAATCTACCTTTGCCAAAAGATGTAAGTCAGTTTTTAGAAACAACGGCACATATACCAACTACTGGTAGAGTTAAAGAGATTGCCGATAGACTCATAAAGAGTGAGACTGATGCATTTTCTAAAGTACAAGCTCTCTATGACTGGGTAACAGAGACAACTTTTAGAGATCCGAAAGTCAAAGGTTGTGGTCTTGGTGATGTGAACCAAATGCTTAAAAATGGATACTTTGGTGGTAAATGTACAGATATTAGTTCTCTGTTTGTAGCACTTCTTCGTGCAGCTAACATTCCAGCACGAGAAGTTTTTGGTATCCGTTTAGGTTCATCTGACTTTAGTAAAGCACTTGGAACATCAGATGAAAATGGCTTTGCAAATATCTCTTCATGGCAACATTGCAAAGTTGAGTACTTTATCGCGGGTGCTGGTTGGATTCCTAGTGATCCTGCAGATATAACAAAACTAGAGTTCGTAGAAGATTTAAAGTATTCAGATAAAAGAGTACAAGAGTTAAAAGCAAAATTTCTTCATTCTTGGGAAATGAACTGGATGGGTTTTAACTGGGGAAGAGACTTTGTACTCTATCCTCAACCTGAACAGTTTCCTATAAATATGCTTGGCTACCCTTATGGAGAGAGTGATGGAAATGTTTTAAACTACTATTCTCCAAAAGATTTTTCATATAAAATCACATCGAAAGAGATAAAGTGAGAAAAGAAGAGAACTCCTTTTATGCACTAATAGTAGGGTCGATAGTCTCGGCAATTTTAGCTAGTACATGTTGCCTTGCACCATTGCTCTTTTTAGTTTTTGGTGTTAGTGTTGGTTCTTTTTCTTTTTTAGAAATTTTTGCTCCCTTTCATAACTACTTCTCAGTTTTTTCTATTTTTGTAGTGATTTATCTCTGGATAAAGTATTTTACGAGTGTAGCAAAACAGCCCAGTTGTTCTACTAAACTTTGTAAAAACTATAAACTCTATTTAAGTGTAGGAACATTTTTTGTTCTCATACTTACAACTTACCCATATTGGGCTACTTACTTACTGGATTGATTATGAAAAAATTATTGTTATTAACACTACTCCCCATCATTGCATTGGCTACGACTAAAGTAGCAACTTTAAACATAAAGGGTATGACTTGTCTTTTGTGTACAACTGCTATAAAAAAGAGTCTCAAACATACTGATGGCATTTTAAAAGTAAAAGTGTATTACAGCACAAAAAAAGCGATTGTTACGTTTGATGATATAAAAGCTGCCCAAAAAGATCTGTTAAATGCAGTTAAAAGCACTGGATACACTGCTCAAATACTAAAAATAGAAGATGTGAAGTAGTGATAAACTATAGAATGATTGTAGTGTGAAAAAGTCAGGATAGATACTTGTGTAGTTCTTTAACGAGTTTTTAACCAACAAATAGATAGAATCGCGATAACTATATAAAAAAGAGAAGAATTATGTTAAAACCATTACTTATTGAAATCGGTGTAGAAGAGCTTCCAGCGGTACCACTTTTAAAAGAGTTGAAAAATATTGAGACTAAATATGCAAAAATTTTAGAAGAGTATTCACTTTTATGTGACTTCGAATTTTACTATACTCCACGACGTTTAGTGCTTTGGCATAGTGAGTTTAAAAGTACTCAAGAAGATAGTGTAGAAGAGTTCTTTGGAGCACCTCTGGCAGTTGCATATAAAGATGGTGAACCAACTCCTGCTGCAAAAGGTTTTGCTAAAAAGTGTGGTGTCTCGTTAGAAGAACTAAGTTCAACTGATAAGGGTGGTAAAGCAGTTCTTTACTACAAAAAAGATGTCAAAGGTAAAGAGTCTGCAGAGCTTCTACCAGAGATCATTGAGAAATGGATTAAGTCTTTAGAATTTGGTAAAACAATGAGATGGGGAACTTCACCTGATAAGTTCATCCGTCCAGTACGATGGGTAAATGTGATGATGAATGATGAACTTGTTCCTTTAACTCTTTTTGGAGTAAATTCTCACAAATCTACATACCTACATCGTATAGCAAAGTTTGGTGCTTTAGAAGTGTCTACAGCAAAAGAATACTTTGAAGTACTTAAAGAGGGTGGTGTCACACTTTTCCCTGAACTTCGTGCACAAAAGATTAAAGAAGATTTTGTAGGGATAGAAAAAAGTAGTGGTTTAACTATTGAAGTAGACGAAGAACTTTTTGATGAAGTTGTAGCTATCACAGAAAATCCAACTGCACTTTTAGGTTCTTTTGATGAGGCATTTTTAAGACTTCCTCCTGAGGTTATCATTACTTCTATGAAAGAGCACCAGCGTTACTTCCCAGTTTTTAAAGATGGCAAGCTTATCAACAAGTTTGTAGTAGTTTCAAATGCACTTACAAATGACTTTTGCGAAGTAATTGCAGGAAATGAAGTGGTACTTCGTCCGCGTTTAGCAGATGGACTTTTCTTTTGGGATAATGACCTTAAACGCGGTCTTTCTACTGAGGGACTAGAAAAGATTACTTTTTTTAAAGGTTTAGGTACAGTTACTGACAAGATAGAGCGAGAAGAAAAGATAGCAAGTAGACTTTTTGATAAGTATGAACTAAACGAGTCTAAAGAAGACTTAACTCGTGCTGTTACACTTGCAAAAGCTGACTTAATGAGTGAAATGGTGTATGAATTTACAGAACTTCAAGGTCTTATGGGTGGTTACTATGCAAGAGAGCAGGGTGAAAATGAAGAAGTAGCAAC
>Ga0208468_1000254_pt1 | contig 17599 bp, 20 predicted proteins | sample DeeseametaMP0960_FD_184198 | JGI IMG/M metagenome (GOLD analysis project Ga0208468, IMG submission 184198) | Marine microbial communities from the Deep Indian Ocean - MP0960 (SPAdes) | ecosystem: Environmental > Aquatic > Marine > Oceanic | place: East of Madagascar, South Indian Ocean... | reverse complement strand
ATTCCTTTAATCTTTACAGTGCTGTCATCTGCAAGAAACCTAGGTTCTATCTTACCTGGGTGTTGTAGTTTAATGTCAGAGGCTGTGTTCTCTATTTTATACATACTGTTCCTTTGAGTACCCCAATAGTATTTTATGGGGTGTAACAGAATATCTAAGATAGTTTGATACAGTCAAGCAATACAGTCACAAAAGCCCTAATATAGGGACTAAAGTGAAGAAATATATCAAATTATATCGGAGTAAGAATGGGATTATCAATCGGACTTGTAGGACTTCCAAACGTAGGTAAATCAACAACTTTTAATGCACTTACAAAGGCACAAAATGCAGAGGCCGCAAACTATCCGTTTTGTACTATTGAACCTAACAAGGCTGTTGTTCCTGTTCCTGATAAGCGTTTAGCACAGTTAGCTAAGATTGTTAATCCTGAAAAAATTCAGTACTCTACTTTAGACTTTGTTGATATTGCAGGTCTTGTAAAAGGTGCTTCTCAAGGTGAAGGTCTTGGAAATAAGTTTCTCTCTACTATTCGTGAAACAGAAGTTATACTTCAAATTGTTAGATGTTTTGATGATGAGAATATTGTACATAACGAAGGAAGTATTGACCCTATTCGTGATGTTGAGATTATCGAAGGTGAGTTAATTCTTGCTGACATCGAAGTACTTTCAAACCGTATGGATAGACTTAAAAAACAAGCAAAAGCAGATAAGAATGCAAAGGCTGTTTTAGAGTTTGCAGAAGAACTTTTAGAGTTTTTAGCTGATGGGAACTTAGCTCGAAATTATGATAAAACAGATAGTGATGAGTATAGACAACTTGTAAATGAAGTTCGATTTTTAACAGATAAAGAAATTATGTACGGTGCGAACACTGATGAAGATGGTCTCTTAGAAGATAACGAGTATGTAAAACTTCTAAAAGCACATGCTGAGGCCAACAACTGTGAGCTTATAAAACTTTGTGCAAAAGTTGAAGAAGAGCTTATCGGTCTTGATGATGAAGAAGCACAAGAATTCTTAACAGAAATGGGTGTAGAAGAGTCAGGATTAGAGCAAATAATCCATAAAGGTTTTGCTAAACTTGGACTTATGAGCTACTTTACAGCAGGTGTACAAGAAGTTCGTGCATGGACTATAAAGAAAAACTCAACTGCACCTAGAGCGGCAGCTGCTATTCACAATGACTTTGAAAAAGGTTTTATTCGTGCAGAAGTTATCGGATTTAATGACTTTATAGAAAATAATGGCGAAGCTGGTGCTAAAGATGCTGGTAAAATGAGATTAGAAGGTAAAGAGTACATAGTACAAGATGGTGATGTTATGCACTTTAGATTTAACGTTTAAGGTAAAAATCTATACCCATCATATAACTAACCCACCATAGTATTACACAAACACAGTAATCCATCATTAAAAAATACAAGAGGTTTCACTTCGAGTGCTTCCTCTTTGTGCTCTAACTTTACCAACTCTTCACTATCTTTTGCTTCAGCTATCATAACCTGTAGTTTTGAATCTTATCTTTTTTAGTATTATGTGCATTTTTCACTCGTCCCCATAACTAGCTATAACTATACACTTCTGAAATATTTTCTTTTTTTACAAAATCACTTTTTAGTACTTCATTTATAAGGGCATTACTTAAAGTTGAACTAGACATACTCTCTATAAGATCTAAAAAACTATCTGCTTTTCAAATACCTTTTTATCGCTGAAGATTGATTCTACAAGTTAATATTTTTCAGCTTGATACATAAAGATTACTTCAGTTTTGCGATGGTTTGGGCGAACTTTACATTATCACCTGTAGCTACATTTACATCTAACATATCTTTTTCACTAAGTATTATGATAGTAGAACCCATTTCAAAACAGCCAAAGTCATCACCTTTATTGAGGTATAAATCTTTAAACTCATATGTTTGAGGTGATGAAGCAATTGCATTTGTTTGTATAAGAGGCTCAAAACTCACCTGCATAACACCAACATTTAAAGCACTTACAAGGATTATATAAAACTTTTTACCATTACTTGCTTCACATAAAATAACTACTCGTTCATTTTCTATAAAAAGGTTAAGACGTTTTTTAAGTGATGGCATATTCACAGGGTAAAATTTCCCAGGAACATGTACAGATTTTAAAACCTTAAGATTTGTCGGTATATGATAACGATGATAGTCTTTAGGTGAGAGGTAACAGTTTATAAAAGTACCATCTGCTACTATAGCTTTTTCTTGTGTACTAAACTCACTTCCAATAAAATCAGCACACTTATAACTCATACCTTTGATTTGTAGAGCATAATCATCTGTAATAGTTCCAGTCTCAGAAATCAGAGCATCACATGGAGAGATAAAGTCCCCAGCATCTAAAGAAAATGTTCTTGCCTCTCTAAAGTGTCTTGTAAAGAGTGCATTTAAACTTTTATATGTACTTGGTTTAGAAAAGTCACTCATATCAAGTCCCATGAGAGATACATATGATTGATTTACTATGTTTTGAAACCATTTTGGAAACTCTTTACTCGCAAACTTACCGAAGTTTTGAGAGAATAACGATGTAATATGTCTTTTGTTCATTAGCGATTCTGTCCTTAGTTTATTTTTCTTTTACTTAAACTCATTCTTTAGCTCTAAGCTATGATTAGAGTTTTAGTACTTCATTTCCGAAGTTAACCTTAATCTTACAGGGAAATTAATTTATCTTTCGTTTTGCAATCTCTTCTAATAACACTGTTGCATACGAGCCTTTTGGAAGAGTAAAGTTAAGTTCATACTGTGCTTCAATTGGATTAAATCGCCCCTCTATGTCCGTTGGATAAATCCAAGCAAACCTACGTGCTCCATCTGCATTTATCTCATCATCAAACTTTTTTTCTATCTCTCCTGCTAAACCATCTGCCACTCTTACTTTTGTACCACAAAGTAAACCAGTTACAGAGATATCATGTTCATTAAAACGACTAAAATCATTTTCAGTTGCTTCAAACTCAAAAAGTTTACCCTTAGGATAATGTTCCATTAGGTCTCCACTCATTAGCTTAAATGCATGTGATTGGGCCTTCATCTTTTCTAGCTCTTCTAGAGGTATGTCTAACTGTCCAGTTAAGTCTTTTGGTTCAAAACTACTCACAAGTGAATTAAGTTCAAGACGTTTTGATAGCCAATTATTAAAAAGGTAGGACTGGTAAGCATTTATAAGTAACTTCTTAACTCTAGGATTACGCTCTTTAGCCTCACCTTTTGCAAGTTTTTCACCAAGTATATGGTTGTCTCCGTCATTACCAAAACGCTGATAACCAAAGTAGTTTGGCATACCATTATTTTTGATGTTTTTTAGTGCTTCATCAATTTTTATAGCACTCGTTGGATTTACTTTTTTAATCTTTATATAAAAACGATTTCCCTTTAAGTGTCCTATTCTAATCTTGTTATTATGGTATGTTTTAGAAATAATTTTGATACCTTCAAAATTAAAACCTTCCATAGCTTCTTCATATTTTTTATGCAAAGAGATATACTGTTTTGTCATGGCATGCTTATCTTTAAGCCCTGCATAACCTATCTCTCTGTTTTTAATGCCAAGGTAGCGTGCTATTTGTCCTACCATCTCATTTGTAGAAAGGTTTTTCTTTCTTACAAGTAGTATAAGGTGTTCACCTTCTCCTGAAAACTCATAAATTGGTAATTCTTCAACAACAAAATCACGTGGAGATTGTTTAAAGTGAAAGTCTATACTTGCATGAGCAAGTGAGTAAAATCTATTCATAATATTCTTATCCTTAAAAATGATGCGCTTTGCATCTATTTGTATATTTATTCCTAGATGCATAAGCAAAAATTGTGATTGGTGTCCTTGTCTGCTGTGCTCTTCGTTTAAGTGCTTTAGTGTCACGCTTATCAAATGCTACTAGCATTTCATATTCTTCTCCACTACAAGCCACACTTTTAGCTATTTTTTTACTAAACTCAAGACCTATACGGTTAAGTGATGTCATCTTGGCTAGGTCACTAAAAAGACCATCAGATATATCCATACCAGCTTTTAAAATTCTTTGTGATTTTTGAACAAACTCTTGTCTGAGTTTAATATCTATAAATTTTGACTTTTTATGTATTTTTCCATTATTAAACAACTTCTTTAACTCTTTTGCTGATTTTCCAAGAGTACCTGTATATGCTAGGGCATAACCATTTCTTACACGTGAGCGTAAAAGTGCTTTATCAGTTGTAGAAATAATAGTTATAGTGATATCTAATTTAGTATTACTTATGGTATCACCACCTATAATATCAATACCGTATTGTAAAGCAACTTTTTTAAAACCCTCAGCTAACTCTTTCATATCCTCACGACTCATACACTTTGGCATAGCCACACTTAAGAGTGCATACTTAGGTACAGCATTCATAGCAATAGCATCTGAAATATTTACAAGCATAGCTCTTTGGGCGATTTGTCCATAAGTAAGCCATTTCTTTTTGTAATGTACATTCTCAAAAAAAGCATCTTTAGAGTAAACATAACCCTCAATAAGTGCCCCATCATCACCGATATGACGGCTAGTAAACTGTGATATAAAATAATTCTCTAAATTCAATTAATCTTCTTTAAGCATATATTAACAACTGTCAATATAAAATAGTTAGCAATTATAACATTTTTCGGAAAAATATACATGAAATACTCGATTAAAAAAATATTTCTCAACTTAAACACCTACCTATTTTTTGTACTACTCGTCTCATTTCTTGCAATGATGCTTACATTAGAGTAACAACTATCATTTGAAAAGGTAAATAATCTCAACAAACAAAAAGAGATCATCACTTCTTTAACAACACTCAAAAAAGATGATATTGAACTTGCACTTATTCAGTTTAATTGAAAAAGTACACAACTCCACCAAGAAATTGATAAGTTAAAAAGTATTTACAAGTATGACTATTCAGACAAGTATATTTCCTCAAACTCGAAAGAGTATCTTTCTGATTTAGATAGACTATCAACTTATACTACTGCATTTAATAACTCTGCACACAGTTTTTATATAAATAATAAAGATGAGAAGACTCGTAATCTTGCACAACAAGAACTAGCAACTGCATTTGCAAATATTACAAACCACATAAATAATATGCTCATAAAAAACATAGAGTATAGTCAAAGAAAGTTCAATATTATTAAAGTTGCTACAATTATTATATTTGTTTTAATACTCCTTGCAACTATGTGGTATAGAAAAAGACTGTTCTCTATTTACAAAGATATTGAATTTTTATACCAAGTAGGTAAAAATAAAATTAATCATGAGATTTATACACTTGAAGCAGATGCTATTTCAATGAGAATGAATAGAAAATCAGTAACAACAGACAATCCAACTATGATGGATCCAGTAACAGGTATCAATAATAACAAGGGTATGATTAACTCATACTCAAATAAAAAGCACCTAAAAGATAGTAACTTCACCGCTGTTACTCTCATAGAGATAGACAACTTTTCTAAAAGTAAACGTGCCTTTTCTCAAGAAATGGCACAAAGTATTCTCAAAAAAATTGCATTTACTATATCTTTACATGAACAAGTAATAGATGTAATAGCAAGAACAGACTACAATCAGTTTATACTTATTCTCTCACGTGTTAGTAAAGAACAAGCATTTAAAGATGTCGAATTAATCCGTTAAAGTATTGAAGAACTTAAGTTTAATATTGCAGATAAAGGTCCCGTTGTCATAACAGTAAGTGGTGGATTTATAATTAAACCAAACAATACAAATCTCGATGAAGCAACTCGACAAGCAAAAGAGATACTCCAATATGCAAAAACAACAGATACAAACAGAATTTTACAAACTAGGGATATGGCTGAGAGAGATATGTAAAAATAAGTGTCTCAAATAGTAACTTTTTTTTAACTAAACCCTTTTGACACCCCCATTTAACCTTTCATATGAATTTTTGCGATACAATCAAGCTTATAATTAGTTCTAATTTTAAGGAAATTTAATGAGTATTCCTATTTATACTTTCGATGCTATTATTGTTGGTGCAGGCCTTGCGGGTTGTGCAGCAGCAAGAGAGTTACAAAGTGCAGGTAAAAAAGTTGCTGTAATTACGAAGCTACACCCACTAAGAAGTCATTCTGGTGCGGCACAAGGTGGAATTAATGCAGCGTTTAGTGATGAAGATAGTGTTGAGCTTCACGAGTTTGATACAGTAAAAGGTTCTGACTATTTAGCAGACCAAGATGCTGTTGAATTTATGTGTTCTAATGCACCAGAAACTATTCGTTGGATTGAAAATATGGGTGCTGCGTTTAGCCGTACTGCCGATGGTAAAATCGCACAACGTCCTTTTGGTGGACAGTCTTCTCCACGTGCTTGTTATGCAAAAGATAGAACAGGTCTCACACTATTACAAACTATATATGAACAAGCAGCTCGTATTGGTGTTAAGTTTTGGGATGAGTGGTATGCAGCAGATATCATCTATAAAGATGGAAAAGTTTCAGGTGTTATCGCTTTTAATATCCGTGACATGCAAATGGCAATTTTTAATGCTAAGTCTGTAATGTTTGCAACAGGTGGTTATGCTCGTGCTTATAAGATTAACTCAAATGCTCATGCAAATACAGGTGATGGTCTTTCAATCGTTGCTCGTCATGGTCTTCCTTTAGAAGATATGGAATTTGTACAGTTTCACCCCTCAGGTCTTTCAGGAAATGGTGTTCTTATCTCTGAAGCAGCTCGTGGTGAAGGTGGACGTCTTATTAACTCTGAGGGTGAGCGTTTTATGGAAAAATATGCTCCAAAAGCAATGGAACTTGCATCTCGTGATGTTGTTGCTCGTGCTATTTTAAATGAAATCAGAGAAGGTCGTGGTTGTGGTCCAAGAAAAGATGCTGTTTATTTAGATGTAACACACTTAGGAAAAGACCTCATTATGTCAAGACTTCCTGAACTTCGTGAGTTAGCTATCACATTTTTAGGTCTTGACATGATTAAAGAGCCTATCCTTATCTCTGCTACTGCACACTATTCTATGGGTGGTATTCCTGTAAATATTGCTGGTAATGTTCGTTTAAATAACGATGAACTTATCGAAGGTTTTTATGCAGCTGGTGAGTGTGCTTGTGTATCTGTTCACGGTGCAAATCGTCTTGGTGCAAACTCAGTTCTTGAAGCACTTCTTTTTGGTCGCTACGTTGGTAAAACAATGGCTGTAGAAATTGATAAAATTGAACTTCGTGTGGCAACACAAGATGATGCTGCAACTGCACTTGCAGAAATAAACTGGGCTTTAACGAACAATGGTTCTGAAAAAGTGCCAACTCTTAGAGAAGAGTTACAACAAAGCATGACTGCAAACGCAGGTGCATTTAGAACAAAAGAGACTCTTGACACAGTTATCGCTAAAATCAAAGAGCTTCGTGCACGTTTTAAAAACATCCGTATCAAAGACAAGTCAAAAGTATTTAATACTGAACTTCAAGAAGCTCTTGAGTTTGGACATATGCTTGATTATGCTATGTTTATCGTAGAAGCTGCTGTTGCAAGAAAAGAAAGTCGTGGTGCTCACTTTAGAGAAGATTTTGATACTCGTAATGATGAAGAATTTTTAAAGCACACAATGGCATATATGGATTCAGATGGTAACATCAAACTAGACTACATGGATGTTGTTTTAGGCAAACATGAGCTTAGAGCTAGAACTTACTAAAAGAGGAATAGAAAACTTATGAGTACAACTACAATTAATACACAAAAAGTAAACTTCAATGTATTTCGTTTTAATGCTGATGAAGACTATCTTCCATACTATGAAGATTATTCTATGGATGTTACTTCTGAAGAAGTTGTTTTAGACATCTTAAATAGAATCAAATGGGACCATGATGGAAGTTTTTCATATAGAAGATCTTGTCGTCACGGTATCTGTGGAACATGTGCTATCAAGGTAAATGGTCGTGTAACTCTTGCTTGTAAAGAGTCAATGACTGACATGATTGAAGTGTTCGGTAACGATCTAGTTATCGAGCCACTTAGTAAAAAACGTGCTATCAAAGATTTAATCATTGATAAAGCTGATTTCTGGGAAAAGCATGAGCAAGTAACACCTTATCTAGATACAGAAATTGATGAAAATCCAACAGCTGAAAATATAGTAACACCGGCTCAGGCTGATACTCTAGACGAAGCTGACTTATGTATTCAGTGTGGTGCTTGTCACTATGCTTGTCCTGTTGTTGAGATTAGTGATGCATTTATGGGTCCAGCTGCGTTTGCAGCAGCTTATAGATTTGAAGCTGATGTCCGTGATGGAAATGAGTCAAGACTTACAGATGTGAACCAGATGGGTTCAGGTGTTTGGGACTGTGTAAAATGTTTTGAGTGTGCTGATGCATGTCCAAAAGAGATTAATCCAATTGAAAAAATTGGTAAACTACACAATATGCTTTTCCAATCAGGTAAAGCAGAGTCAAATATCGCAACACGTCACGCTGTTGGTTTTGAGAAATCAATAAGAAAAAATGGTGTTCTCGATGAAGGTAGTTTAGTACTTTACTCTGAACTTGCTGGAGTTGTAAAACATGTACCAGTTGCACTTAAGATGTTTAGTAAGGGTAAAATTGTTCCACCATGGGGCATTATAAAATCAGATAACCTTGATGAGATTCAAAAACTTGTAAAATCTTCATCAACTGCAAAGTTCTAGGAGTAGATAATGGGAAAATTAAAATACGCACTTTTTACGGGATGTACTGCTAAACAAAGTACACCTGAGCAAATGATGTCAACTATGGCAGTTGCTGAGAAACTTGACATTGAACTAGTAGAACTTACAGAAGCTTCATGTTGTGGAGCTTCTCACCTACAAGACTATGATGACTTTTTATCTTTAGTTTTAAATGCTAGAAATATTGCTTATGCAGAAAAGCATGAGTTAACAATGGTTACTATATGTAATACTTGTCAACTAAATACTGCTATGACTAAGCACCGTTTAGATAATAGTGCTGACTTAAAAGCAAGAGTTAATGAAAAACTTGGAGAAATTGGTTTAGAGTACAAAGGTACTTCAAAAATCACTCACTTCTTATATGCTATCATTGATGACTTTGGTCTTGATAAACTCAAAGAGATGGTTGTTACACCACTTAGTCAGTTTAATATTGCACCTTTTTATGGTTGTCATAATATCCGTCCTTCAGAGCTTCAAAATGAGACTCATGATACTCCGGAAAATTCTTACAACCCTACTTCACTAGATGATTTAATCATCGCATGTGGTGGTATGACTGTTGATTATGAACAAAAAAACAAATGTTGTGGTTTCCATGCAGAGCTTCAAGCGCCTAAGGTTTCAGCAATTTTAACTGGAAATGCTATCGCTGGTGCTATGGATGGTAATGCTGATTGGATAGTTACTCCATGTCCACTTTGTCACTTAAAACTAGATACACAAACAGGTCATGCATCTGAAGCTATAGGACGTGAAGTTTCACTTCCTGTTCTTCATATGCAACAGATGATCGGTCTTGCACTTGGTTGTCCTCCTGAAACATTAGGTATGAAACACCATGTTACAAAAGTAGACTTTATCTAATTAAGACACCAAAGGAAATAATTCCTTTGGTTATGTTAACACTATGTTTTCTTCAGCAGAAAGCTCTCGCACTTTGTGCTCTTAACCTACAAAATATCACTTTTACACCTTACACTATCTCAACAATGGAAATAATATGTCAGATTCAATAGAAATAATCTCGTGGAATGTCAATGGAATTCGTGCTGTACACACTAAAGAAGCACTTAAATGGATAGATGAACGTCAAACTGATATACTTTGTCTCCAAGAGATAAAAGCTCTTCCTGAGCAGATACCTGATGGTCTTTTTGATAAAGAGTATGAAGAGTTAACTGTAAACTCGGCCGAGAAAAAAGGTTATAGTGGAACAGCTACATTTTCAATGCTTAAGAACGACTATAACTCTACTGACAACCATATAGATACTATGAATGAGGGTCGTATAGTTGAGACTCACTACGATGACATAGTACTCTTTAACATCTACTTTCCAAATGGTCAAAAAAATCAAGAACGTCTTGATTACAAGATGAAATTTTATGATGACTTACTTACTCACTGTGAGAAACTAAGAGAAGAGGGGAAAAGTATAGTTATCTGTGGAGATGTAAATACAGCCCACAAAGAACAAGACCTTAAAAATCCAAAAGCAAATTCTAAAACATCTGGTTTTTTACCAATAGAGCGAGAATGGATAGATAAACTCTTGGACCATGGTTATGTAGATACATTTAGATACGTAAATGGAGATGAAGCTGACAGATACAGCTGGTGGTCTTACCGTTCAAGTGCAAGACTCAAAAATGTAGGCTGGAGAATAGACTACTTCTTCATCAGTGAAGACTTATGCGAGTCTCTTGAAGATGCTTTTATTTTAGACTATATAACTGGAAGCGACCATTGCCCGGTTGGAATTAGACTCGCTATCTAATACTTACAAATTATATTCAGGGTAATTAAATGGCAACAAAAGATGGAAAAGATTTATTAAATCAATAGAATTTGCTATGTTTGATACTAATTACTTTATACCACTAACACTCTTTTGGGCCACCTCTTTTGCATTACTTAAATATAGAGCATTATAATATTTGTATCACAAGCTATTAATGAAGATTTCTGTAAACTTCTATAAAAAAGGATTATTATGGATATGAGTATGCATATGGAAGCTATAAACTTAGTGAAGTCATTAAACGGGACATATAAACAAAAAGATAAAGAGATGGTAGTTCAGTTACTCCAAGAGTATAAGCAGAAAAATAACTGTAGTTATAAACATGCTTATGACAAAATGGTTGAGGAAAACCCCTCGTACTCTACATATACATCTTGGAGACGTAAACTAGAGAGTTAAAAAGAGTCTTACTTAGCATAAATTACGATATATACTGCGGCAGAGATAAAACATAAAAGAAAAGTAGCTGCAATTATTTTACCACTACTTTGATTCTCTTTTTCTCTTTTTGCTTTTTCATCTTTATATTCTTGACTTGGCATTTATATTCCTTTTATTTAATTTACTTTTTATTCTAAATATTTTAAAATGGTTGTTTTAACATAACCCACATATTTGAGCCCTCATCACCAAATTTCATCTCAAAACGCACTGGAAGATTAGCAGCAAGTGCTCTTAAACTAAAACCTACATCATACTTCAAGTCTTTGGTTAGAGTCACTAAATTATACTCAGGAGCAACGCGACCTGCTTCTGCAAAAAGAACCATTTGAAACCAATCTATATGGACAGGACTCCACTTTTGATCATGCATAGGATTTAGTTCAGGAATAAGTCTGTACTCAGCAGTTGCATATACAGCTGCTTTATCACTAAACCTATTCATATCATAAGCACGTATTCTTGTAAAACCACCAAGACGAGCACCTTCCCACATCGGTGGTGCGTTCTTATCCAAAACTCTATTTGACCCTCTTTGTGAAGAGTCCCAAGAAGGAGAATAAGCAGTCTATGCACTTAATGCTACTACATTTTGTCTAGTCCCAGAAAAGTTAGGCATCTCAAAGTAGTGAGAGTATCCTGCTTCAACAGAGTTCCAACTCTGAGTAGAGTTTGCTAAACCAAAGTCTACAGATGTTTTTAGTATCATGTTATAACCACGAGAAGGATTATCTGGATAGTCAGTATTATCATGTTCAAGGTAGAGTCTAAGACCATTAGTGCTTAAAGAAGGCTCTTTTGTGAATTTATCAGCTGTCAGTTTGTTGTAAAACAACTCTGTACCAAAGATAGTCTGACCGCTTACAAAAGGAATTCCATTTCCTTTATCCCCTCTGTTTACAGCTAAACCACGACTGAGTTTGATAATAGGAGTAATACTGTCTTCACCCTCACCAATAGGAAGAACATAACGAAAGTCTAAGGAAGCCCCGTTGTTAAACCCTTGTGTTTGAAGTGGTGTAGCACCTACAATAGGAGTATTTTCTCCCACATCTCGAACTGAGTCATTATTTCCATCGAGATATAATCTTTGGTTTGGATAATAAGCATATGATGCGAGTAAACTAATGAACATTCTTTGTGAAAAAAAACGGTCTATATCCACTTACCGCTAAAAACATACCCTCAGAACGTGCTGTAGTATCACCTTGAACTCCAGACTTATTGATATTTTTTACAGGAATCTCTTCACCCACAAACACTGTTACAATTATGATCATTTGAGGCTGAATAAAATTCCAACAACACCACCTGTTAGTCCCATACTATCAGAACTAAATACATGCAGCAGTGCTATCCAAGTACCATCCTTCTCTTCTTCATCACTTATATTTTTTACTATAAACTCTGTTGCAAGTGTATTAACTTGAAACAGAACTAAAATAGATATAAGTGGAAAAAGAGAAGACTTTTTCACTATTTACTCTTTGGTCTAAATGCCTTAATAACTTTTTCGTTTGTCTCCATAAATGGGCCTTCTAAAAGGTCTATACAGTAAGGAACAGCTGGAAAAACTGCATCTAAACACTCTCTTATCGACTTTGGTTTTCCAGGTAGGTTAAGGATAAGACTTTTTCCTCTGATACCTGCTGTTTGGCGTGAAAGTATAGCTGTAGGCACATACTGAAGACTCACCTGACGCATAAGCTCACCAAAACCTGGCATCATCTTCTCACATACATTCTCAGTAGCTTCAGGAGTCACATCACGAAGTGCTGGACCTGTTCCACCTGTTGTTACAACTAAACAGCATCCCGCGTCATCACATAACTCTTTCATAGTATTTTCTAGTATATCTTGCTCATCAGGAATACATCTATAAACGATTTCAAACTCACTTTTGAGGTAATCTTTCATAGTGTCTTGAATTGCTACTCCAGATATATCTTCATATATACCCTTACTTGCTCTATCACTTGCTGTAATTACACCGATTTTTATTTGACTCATTTTTACTACTCCTTTAACTTATAGTTTTTTATGACAACTGCAAAAAGTGATTTGCTTCTTTTATATATGTTACAGTTGCAACATCTAAAAATAGTTTTCTCGCTTCTTCTACATCTATTACTGCATCTTTTGAACCAAGATACACTTCAATGTTGACACCCTTACTTTGTAGTTCTAAAAGGTCTGGTACACTCCACTGGTATGATAAGAGTTCTTCAAGTTCTTCTTTTTTTTCTTTTTGAAACTCTAGTTCTTTTACTGCATACGGCATAAAACAAGTTTTGATAAAATTTTGCATATATTTTTTTCTATCTTTTGTATAATACATCATCTGTACTCTATGAAACTTTCCACCCTGCATCTCAAAAAATACAGGAGAAAGTAGTTGCAGAGTATCTACACGTTTACCCAGTTTTAATTGTTCTTGTGTATATTTTAGAGCTTTAATGGTTCCATAACTAAAACCACTTACTGTATATGCACCTTTTTTTAAAAAAGCCTCAAAAAGACACTCTTCATTCTTTAGTGAAAATCCGCTATAAAACTTCATCGAGTAACTTTTTCACATCTGATTTAGAGACACTTTCTCTCTCTAGTAAAATAGACTCTATACTTTCTAAAGTAGTATGCATTGATAAGAGTAGTGTTTTACACTCTTTGTACAGATTCTCAAGCATTAGTGTAGACTCATCTTTGGCAGGGAGTAGTGATGAACCCATCCCATACTCTTGACACATCATTTTTACTATCTCTTTTGCTTCAGATAAATCAGTAACAACACTACTCGAGTGCTCACCATACTTTATATCACAAGCGACAGTTCCCGCTAAAAGCATTTGTACTCGTGCTTCAAGTTCTTGTTTGATAAAAGGTTCATTCGTAGCAGGAGTTAGTTTTTCATTTGAGAGCATTAATTTTTCAAAAGGTATATCAAAATGTGTTGCAACAGCAACTTTTGCCGCTTGATAAGTGATACGAAAAGCTTTTTGTTTATCGTTTAACATCTGCAATTTTTTCTTTCCAAACATTACCTTATCTTTTACCTCATAAAAATGTTCTATTGTTACATGAAAACTATTTTGACGAAGTGAAAGAAGAGCTGCTTCATTTACAAGAGCTGCTAATGCCGCACCATTAAAACCAACTGTCATATTTGCTACGATTTTCACATCTACCTTGTTTGGTACTTTTGTAAGGTATTTATCAAGTATCGATTCTCTCTCGCGTTTTGTTGGAAGTTCTACAAATATCCGTCTATCAAAACGTCCAGCACGAAGTAGTGCTTCATCTAGGACTTCTATCTTGTTTGTAGCTGCTATAACTATAACACCACTGGAGCCTTCAAAACCATCCATCTCGGTAAGGAGTTGGTTGAGTGTGCCTTCACGCTCATCACTTCTCTCTCCACCGCGTTTTTTACCAACAGCATCTATCTCATCGATAAATATAATACTTGGAGCATTTTTCTTTGCTGCTAAAAAAAGTTCATGCACACGTTTTGCACCCATTCCTACATATATCTGTACAAAAGAAGCACCACTTTGGTAGTAAAAAGGTACATCTGCTGCATTTGCTACAGCTTTTGCTATCATAGTTTTACCAACACCTGGAGGGCCTACGAGTAAAACACCCCTAGGCATACGAGCACCAAAATTTTTATATCGTATTGGATTTTTCATAAAGTCTATGATTTCTTCAAGCTCTATTTTAACATCGCTGATACCACCGATATCATCAAAACTCACATCACTTTTAGTAGCTACTAGTGACTCTGAGCTCATGGCAGGAGTCTGTGTTGGAGTACTTTTTTCTATGCCCTTCATAGAAAAAGAGAGCCCCTCTTTCTTTTGCCAAAAACGAAATAGAAATGAGCCTATACCTAACAAAAGAATAATAAAAAGAATATAAACTACTACATTTGATTCATTACTTATCTCAACCTTGTAATCTACAAACATTCTAGGTGTTACTTGTGAAGAGGCAATTTTAAAAAGTTCATTGCTTGTTTTTAGATAAACATACTCTTTGGATACTATAACCTTTTGCACACTCTTATCTGATAAAATTTCATTTGCTTGAGAGAGTGTAATAAACTTAGAAGTGTCGCGAAGAACTGCAAAAAGAATCAGTGAAATAATGATAAACGCAGATATATAAATAACTAAACGATTTACCTTAGATGTTGGCATAGTTCATCTCCTTTTTTACTTCGTAGTCCTTTATTGTAATCCAATTACCAATAAGATCTTCTTTAGAGTCTACTATGATTTTATTAAAGTATTGGTCAAGACCCTGATAGAGTCCGTCTTTTTGAGACTCTATAAGAACTTCAAGTTCACCTGTGACAGCTTTTCTAAATTCATAGTTTTTCATATTTATAAGGTCTTGAATCTCATGAAGTCTCTGTTTTGCCACTTTACCATTTACCTCTGGTTTCATAGTTGCTGATGGAGTACCATCGCGTTTAGAGTAAGTAAAAGCATGAAGGTGTGTCAGTGGTAAATCTCTTGCATTAGCCATAGCTTCACTCCATAACTCTTCACTCTCACCTGGGTGACCTGTTATAAAGTCAGTTCCTATGGCATAGCCTTTATCAGCGAGTAATTCAAAGAGTTCTTTATCTTGCTTAAAAACATTACGTCTGTTCATAAGTTTTAGCATTTTAGGAGAAGTGTGTTGGAGCGCTATATGCATATGCTTCTCCATCCAAGGCTCACCTAAAATCTCTTTAAACTCATCCGTTATCTGTATAGGTTCAACACTTCCAAGGCGAATTCTTCTAACACCACGAATTTGAGACATTTTTTTCATCAGCGAAGCTAAGGATGTTTTTGTATCTTGCCCGTATGAGCCAACATTTGTCCCTGTTAAGATAAACTCTCCAAAACCATTAAGGGCTAAACGCTCTATCTGCTCTAAAATTCTAGATTCACTCATACTTCTAGCATCACCACGAACAAAAGGAATGATGCAGTAAGAACAACGAAAGTTACAGCCCTCTTGTATTTTGATAAAAGCACGGCTTTTACCAATAAAATCATCAACAATGACATCATCGATATGGTTTAAATCACCTGGGTCATAAAAAGGCTGTTCTTTTTTTAAAAGGGAATCTATTTTCTCTTTTTCACTCTGTCCAAAAACACCATGAATTCGTCCTTCTTTTAAAAGTGACTCACCCTTAGTATGTGCACCACAACCAGTAAGAAAGACTTTAGCACCATGGCCTTCTTTCTCAACACTAGAGATGTATGAGCGAACATTAGTATCTGCCCCATTAGTAACTGTACAAGAGTTTATAACGATAGCATCAGCCTCTGACTCATTGAGGGTAACTTCATAGTCTTTCATTGAAGACATCATAACTTGAGAGTCGTAAATATTTGTTCTACAACCGAAGGTCTTAAAAAATACTTTTTTTACCCCAAGGGCACTTCTGTTAGGGCGCACTAAACTATCCTCTCTTTTTCATCAAAAGGAGGTGTGCGTTTTTCCTGTGTTTGAACATATAGTTGTTGTGTTGGGTAAGCTATTGTTATATCGTCTTCTGCATTATATGCATCAACTATCTCAGTAGAGATTACACTTCTAAGTGTAAGTGTTGCATATGCATTTGTAAGATACCATGCTTCTATATCCATACCATTTGAGTTGATAAAAGAAAATATTCTTGGTTCAACATTTGTGCTTTTTAAACTATAGTGCTCACGAAGTTTATTTAACTGCTTTCTTGTCATATCTGTATAACCCTTAGAGAACTTCCTACACACCCTTTTTGCTATTTGCATAGCCTTTTTATGGTTAGAATCAAAAGTAATAGTGATTTTCACTCCATCCCAAACTGTTTTAAGAGAGTTATGAGTATAGTTTGAAATCATACGTGTAAACACATAGTTATTTGGTATAAATATTATACGTCCAGCGCGGCGGTTATGCTCAATTGAAGTAAGTGTAATATCTTCAAACAAAGTAATACGAATCAGTGAAATATCCATTACATCACCTACATACTGCATTCCATCCATATCAACACGGATTCTATCACCTACATGGATACTTCCACCAAAAACTATAACTAACCAACCAAGTATAGACATAAACCAGTCTTTCATCGCGATGGCGATACCAGCAGAGGCAAAACCTAAGATAGTAACGAGATACGATACATTTTCAATATAATTAAAAAATATGATTAAAATAATGAATATAAAGTTCGTAAATGTAATGATTTTATTTGCCATATAAAATCGTTCATTATCTGTAATGTACTTCTTCACTACAAGTTTAAGTAAGAAAAATATCAGAAATACAACTAAAATAACCATTCCAATTTTTATTAGTCTATATACTTGCTTTTCTATACCTTTATTTATACTAATCTCAACAATCTCTAATCTTTTTTGATATACATCAAGTGTTGCATTTATTGTATCAAGAGCTGTCTCAAATCTATCAAGTTGTGTCAGTTTATATTTTTTTGTTTGTGTGTATTTTCCACTAGGATCTAAAATCTCTAACTCTTTATAGATAGCATGTTCATTACTTAAAAGATTTATTATCTTCATCAAAGTATTACGTTTTAGTTT
>Ga0208468_1000244_pt1 | contig 17990 bp, 20 predicted proteins | sample DeeseametaMP0960_FD_184198 | JGI IMG/M metagenome (GOLD analysis project Ga0208468, IMG submission 184198) | Marine microbial communities from the Deep Indian Ocean - MP0960 (SPAdes) | ecosystem: Environmental > Aquatic > Marine > Oceanic | place: East of Madagascar, South Indian Ocean... | reverse complement strand
AACTGTAGTCATTGCTTCAAAACCTTTGTTACCAGCTTTTGTTCCAGCACGCTCAATTGCTTGCTCGATAGTATCAGTTGTTAATAGTCCAAAACTTACTGGTTTTTGGTACTTTAAACTCATAGTAGCGATACCTTTTGTAGCCTCAGCACTTATATAGTCAAAGTGAGGAGTTGCCCCACGGATAACTGCACCTAGAGCACATACAGCATCATACTTTCCACTAGAAAGTAATTGGTCAACTATCATAGGAAGTTCAAATGCACCAGGAACGATAACCTGAGTTATATCTTCTTCGTTTCCACCATGACGAGCAAAAGCATCCGTAGCACCCTCAACTAGTCTATCAACTATGAAGTGGTTCCAGCGTGTGCTTACTATCGCTATTTTTTTTCCATTAATTACTTGTAATTTACCTTCAATTAAATTCATCTTTTATATCTCCTGTATCAATTTTATTTTTTTTATTAATTTATCTAAGTCTTCTAACTTTAACATATTTGGTCCATCGCTCAAAGCGACACTAGGGTCAAAATGCGTTTCAAAAAAGAAACCATCAACACCTATTGCTGCTGCAGCTTTTGCCAAGTGTGGAACCATTGAGCTATCACCACCCGTTTTACCGTTCTCTGCCGTTGGCATTTGAACTGAGTGAGTTGCATCAAAAATTACTGGTGCAAACTCTCGCATGATGACAAGATTTCGCATATCAACAACCATATTTCCATAACCAAAACTATTTCCACGCTCACAAAGGTAAACTCCATGCTTTTTTGCATTTTCATATGTTGGCTCAGAACATCCACGAGTTTGAAGTATCTTTAAAAGTGGGTATTTCATCGCATCTGCTGAGAGAAACTGTCCTTTTTTAATGTTCACTTCACATGAAGTCTTTGCACATGCTACAAGCAGGTCAGTTTGGCGACACAAAAATGCAGGAATTTGTAGCATATCTACAACCTCTGCTACTTGATTTACCTGAGCAGACTCATGAACATCCGTTACTATTTTGTAACCAAAGTCATCTTTCACTTTTTGTAATATTCTTAAACCTTCATCTATCCCAAGTCCACGAAAAGACTCTAACGAAGTACGATTTGCTTTGTCAAAACTAGCTTTAAAGTAAAAGTCTATAGTTTCATCTTTCTGGTATTTCTCTAATTCTTTTGCAATTTTGAAGATATTTTCTTCACTCTCAATTACACAAGGCCCTGATAAAAGTTTCATATTTTCTTCTTAAGTTAGAATTTTATTAAAGATATTATATCTTATTTTGCTTTTGCTACCATTATGCCAGCTAAGATGATTAGGACTATGCCAAATGTTGTACTTAAAGATGGAAGCATGTCTCCAAGTAAAACACCAACAATGATGGAAAAAAATATATTTGAGTAACTTACAGCTCCAACTATTCCTGCCTTGGCTTCACCATAGGCTTTTGTCATTAGAAGTTGCGAAATTGTTGCAAAAACTCCCATAAGCAAGAGGTATAACCAAATAATTCCCTCCGGCATAACAAATTTGCTAAAGATAAAGTCAAGGTCATTTATCTCAACATATGGTGAAACTATAAAAAGAACAAAAGGCCCTAAAGTCCCTGTCATCATAAAAGAAAGTACTATAGCACGAGTATCATAGTAAGACTTTAGTTCTCTAACAGAAGTGTAGGCAAGTGCTGCACCAACACCACTAAATATACCAAGTAAATCATACTTGGAAAATCCCAAGTCACTCGGCTGTGTTATAAAAAGAATACCAATAAACCCAACAAATATAGCTAGCCACCCTTTAAAACTCAACTTCTCATGCAAAAAAAGATAAGCAAATACTGCTGTAAAAATCGGTGAAGTTTTTGAGTAGGTCATTGCATCACCTAGTGAAATATGTGCAATGTTATAAAAAAATGCTAAAAGTGCTATAAAACCAATAAAACCTCGGAAAAAGAGGAGATATGGCTTCCCTCCTATATGTTTCATAGGTGCTTTTAGTATGGCTATTCCTACGATGATAACACCCGCAAGATTTCTAAAAAAAACAACTTCTAAAGACGGTATAGTTGGACTTGCTAGTTTTGCGAAGGCACCCATAATGGCGAAGGTAAAAGAGGCTATAAGCATGTACTTAACACCCGCATTTAAATTTTTAATATAATTCATTAATGCAATTATACCCATCTATTAACTTCTCTTCTTTATAATGAACATAATTAAAAGGATGTTTTATGTTAAACCTCATTATATTTGCTGTTATCGGTTATGTTTTTTACACTGTATTTAAAAGCTATGGTAAGTATGAAAACTACTCACAAAAAGCCTTTAAGAACTTTTCTGTTTCTCATGGCTCTCTTGCAAGTAGCGAATTAGGTCTTTTTGTTGCACTCGTTGCAAAAGTGGCTAAGGCTGATGGAAAAGTCGATGCACTTGAAGCACAACTTGTAGGGATTATGTTTGATGATATCAGTGCAGTTTTTCCTGAACCTCAAAAGACAAAACAGATACTCAAAGATATATTTAATGAAGAAAAAGAAAGAAGTGACAATATAGAAGATGTTGCACACTCCTTAGCTAATTCTATTAGACGAAACAAAACACAACAACAGCAGTTTATGGGTTTTTTGATTCAACTTGCATTCATTGATGGTGAATGTAGTTCAAGTGAAGAAGAAATTTTATCTACAATAGCTGAGGCGCTTGAGTTTGACCCTGATGCTTACCATAAAATCTTTGATCAGTTTGAGCAAATGATGAAAAATATTACTCCAAAAGCAAACATTGAAGATGCTTATAAAACCTTAGGTGTTAGTAAAAATGATGACATAAAAACTGTCAAAAAAGCATATAGACAACTCGTCAGACAATACCATCCTGACATCATCGCTTCCCAAGGAAAAGATGAAGCCTATATGAAAGAGGCAACTGCTAAAACTCAGGAGATAAACCAAGCATATGAGATGATAGAAGCATCTAGAAAATAAACACTATTTTAAGTTTCAAAATCTTTTTCCCAAAAAAACTCTATCCAATTTTTTGCCTCATTTATCCAAAAGTCAGGCTCATATAAAGAACTTTTTTTGTAAAAAAGTGTTGCAGATTGGAATTCTACCCCTTTAAAGTTCTTCTCTAAGTAGTGCATAACTGCTTTGAGTGTTTCTCCACTATCAGCTATATCATCGACTACTAAAACTCTTTTTTTGTCCCCAAAATTACAATTAGCAAAAAATGTAATCTCTTTTCTTTTCACCTGTCCATCATATAACTCAGTTCTTATACATTGAACATCGCGTAGGTTTAAACCTTCAGCAATACAGTGTGCCAGGGTTAAACCCCCTCTTGCGATTGAAACTATGGATTCAGGTTTAAATGATTTACTCTTGTGTATCAGTTTTTTTGTATCATTTCTAAATACTTCATATGAATAGTATTCCTTCAAAATATCCCTTCTAGTTAGATTTAATGCTTCATAATGATATAATTTAAAGATTCATGCTAGTATACTTTACTTTAAGATATTTAACAAGAATACTCTCCCCTATAATGGAATATTTTTCAAGATTATCCTATTGTGTTTAATTATAGTATTTTGTGTATGCTCAGATTAGGAACCAAAACCAGAAAAAACTATGTTGCAACTTTTGAGTGTAAACAAACAAATGTTCTCGCTCCAATATAGTCTTGTATAGCTATTGAAAATAAAAGTACTTCAGGAATGGTATATATTAGTAGAATCACTATGATGAAGGTCGTTCTAACTTAAGCTAATAGATAGCAACTCAGGTTAAAGACAAATACAAAGTTTTACTCAAATAACTGAAAACGGATAGAGTGAAACAGTCCATGCAATTATAAAAGCAGGTTCAGAGCAATCAGATAATGTACAACTCTCAAACTTTAAAGCAGCTGATATATGGAATAGTCCATCAGGTGCACTATTGTGCTTATGACAGTTCCAGCTGCTGATGTCGTTAAAAAGGCTGCAAAATCAAGTTGTAATAATCATAATTAAAAATGGTAAGACTTTAAGTCTACTTAGGCTTTTGATACTTTAAACAAAGAATTTCCAACTAACTAATTTTTTACTCCTTTCTATACTAGGAAATAAGTTCTTCTTTACAACTCCTCCTAACTATTATTTAGATATAATCACGAAAATATAAGATACCCCCTAAAGGGTATAAACAACTCTTCATAAGTTTTACAAGGCTCATTCATGAAAAAAATCGCCATCGTTGGTCGTCCAAATGTCGGAAAAAGTTCTCTCTTTAATCGTTTAGTAAAAAATCGTGATGCGATTACTTCAGAACAAGCTGGTACTACTCGTGATGTTAAACGCCGTCATTTTGTTGTGCAAAACAAAGAAGCTCTACTTCTTGATACAGGTGGTTTAGACAAGGGCTGTGAGCTTTTTGACAAAATAAAAGAAATGTCTCTTAAAGCTGCTTATGCTGCTGACATTATTCTTTATATGGTTGATGGAAAAAGTATACCTGAAGATGAAGATAAAAAGTTTTTTTACGAACTCCAAGCTATGGGTAAAGAGATCGCTTTGGTTGTAAATAAAATTGACAACGACAAGATGAAAGACAAACTTTGGGATTTTTACGAGTTTGGAACGGGTGATATTTTTGGTATCTCTGTTGCACACAACCGAAATACAGTTGAACTATTAGACTGGATAGCTGATAAAATACCTGAAGAAGATACTATCAAAGAAGAGGAAGAAAAGGACATAGCTGAAGTCATCAGAGAAGAAGTATCTGAGAGTGACGATAAAGAGTTCTTCAAAAATACTCACGATGAAGATGATGATGGTTTTACATACTGGGATGAAGATGAAATGGATGGTGTCATTACAGATGATTCTATCTTTGGAAACAACGACCGTATAAAAGAGTTTAATGAGGAAGATATTAACCACATCAAAATCGCCATCATTGGTCGTACAAATGTTGGTAAATCTTCACTTCTTAATGCCCTTCTTGGTGAAGAACGCTGTGTTGTCAGTTCTGTAGCTGGAACTACTATTGACCCTATAGATGAAACAGTTCAGTATAAAGATAAGCAGATTACTTTTGTAGATACAGCGGGGCTCAGACGTCGTGGTAAAATTCTCGGTATTGAGAAATATGCACTTATGCGTACTACTGAAATGCTTGAAAATTCAAACATGGCACTTGTTGTTTTAGATGCAAGTGAGCCATTTTTAGACCTAGATGAAAAAATAGCTGGTCTTGTTGATAGTAACCGTTTAGCTTGTATCATCGTTTTAAACAAGTGGGATATCTCTAAACGAGAAGATCATGACAAAATCATCCAAGAGATTCGTGATAGATTTAAGTTTTTAGCATATGCTCCTATCTTAACTCTTTCGGCTTTAACACACCAAAGAGTTGATAAACTTCACGATATGATTTTAGAGATAAATGAAAACTACTCCCAACGTATCTCTACAAGTAAGGTAAATGAAGTAATCGAGAGAGCACTTCGTCGCCATACTCTTCCAAGTGTGAGTGGTCAGGTTATCCGTATCTACTATGCAACACAGTATGAAACGCGACCACCAAAGATAGCTATAGTTATGAATAAACCAAGTGGACTGCACTTTACTTATAGGCGTTACCTTACAAATAAAATGCGTGAAGCCTTTAACTTTACAGGAACACCACTACTCTTTAAGGCTAAAAAACGCGGAGAGAAATAATTTTGTCTTCCCACAAAATAAAACTAGGGCTCCCTCTTCTTTTTATAGCCACTCTTGGCATTATGTCAGGAGTCACTGTTGTCTTCTCTTTGCCACTTTTAACACATACTTTTTTCAAGTCCAATACATAGAATTTCTCTGAAAATGATGTTCACACTGCCTTCTATAATCATCGCTATATTTCCTGGGTAGTATTAGGTTTTCGGGTTGCTTTTATTATGACGAGCTCTATTGCTCTTATTTAAGATTATTTTCCAATCTATATCACTGTATTTACTGTGATAGTACTCTTTTATATGTTATCAACACAACTATCTTATCTTATTGTAAACTCACTCGATGCAGAGCCATCCTTATAGGAGCTACAATGCTTTTTAATGCACTTGTTTCATGGCATATTCAAAAGTAAAAGCAAGACTGAGTTATATTGTGGTTTATTAACTGATATTTTTTCTTTTCGCATTTGGGCTTATGCTGGTAAATACAAATGCATGGTTTTTATCTCAGATATCGTCCAGACAACAGGCTAAGACATCTGGTATCTTAATATCTAATCTCTTTCTTGGTCAATTTTCATCACTAATAATTTTTAAGCCTACTGTTTCTCATTATGGTATTCGCCACCTATTTTTTTGTGGTCTCACCTTTAGTATGTTTCTGAGCCTTGATCTTTTTTATAAAATCTAAAAAGGCTTAAAAACTACCATTGCAACAATTATCATCATTAGGACAGTTGGTACTTCGTTATACATTCTAAAAAACTTTCCACTTTTTTGGCACTTATTTTTTTCTAACTGTTTTCTATAAAAGTTCATTGAGAAAAAATAGACTATTAAAATAGCGACAAAAAGTAGTTTTGCATGTAACCACGTGTTTCCTGTAAAACCTATCTCATAAATAAGATATACACCACTAAGTAATGTTGTCCACATTGCAGGAACACCTATATACTTAAAAAGTTTATACTCTTGAATTTTTACTACCTTTACAAAACCCTCGTTCTCTTTATATTCTGTATGATAAATAAAGAGTCGCGGAAGATAAAAAAGTACTGCAAACCAAGAAATAAAAGAAACAACATGAAACCATAAAACAAATTCATACATACATTAATTCCTTAAAAGTTTTTTTCTAGATAAACTGTATTGTAGTTTGATCCACCATCTTTAACACTATTGATAAGTCCAAAAATACCAGAACGATGTTTGAGTGCCCAACCGATATAGGTATTGTTCATTTCTTTATGTCCTACCAGTCTGCCTAAATCAAAATCTACACTCATATCAATATAATTTAAATAGTAAGCAGTATTACCATTTTTTACGAATGCTTCTTCATCCTCAAAAAAAAGAATGTCACTAGTATATGAACCGCCCTCACCAATACCAAACCGTATTCTATTATCCCTAAAGTCAAGGTTGTAGTAGGCTTTAATGTAAAGTACAACTTCATACACATTACTCCTAGTTCCAGCCTCATCAAAATATGAAAGCCCCCCTTTTACATAAATATCTATAGGCCAATCAAATAGAGATTCTTTTAATAAATATCCTCCATTAAAGCTTAAAACACTTAAACCTTTGTTATGGTTATTGTTATAAGAATTCCCGGATATAATTTCAGTAAGAGGACTTTTTGATGCTTTACCATATCCTACACTAAATGAATATTCATCTACTGCAATTAAATTGAGTGTTAAAAGAAGAAGTAAAACTATTTTCAAATATTTTCCTTAAAAGTTTTTTTTAGATGTATCCAGTTATAGTTTCAACCATAATAAACACTATGAAAGCTGAAACGATATTTAATAAGACAACCTAGGTGCTAATGCTCCATACTCTTCACACAAATGAATTTTCCAAGATCAAAGTCTTAGGTTATTTCCATATAGTTTAAAAAATTAGACTGATTTTACCTTATACTCTTGCTTTCCCGGCTTCTACCTAAGGAATACATTCTACATATGAGTAACTTTCCCCAATACCTAAACGAAATTGATGTCCAAAAGTGTTAAGTTTATAAATAAGTTTAATATACAGTGTCAATTCTAAATAACCTGTTTGGTTTTCATTCAATATCTACACCATAAAGATTAGCACCGTATGGACTAGTATTTAAACCTGTAAATATGTAAAATTGGTCAAAATCATTTGTAAATAAAGCTCCACAGAAGATACATACAGAATAATCATTTTCTTTTATCTCTTTGGTACAGGATATACCTGATAGTAATAAAAAATGTAAGGATAACTTTCAATTATGGGAGAGGGCTATATGCCCACAAACGGACATATAATATTAAGTTAGGCATCAAGTGTTTCTAGATCTTTAACAGAAGTATTTTTATGATCTACTACTTTATCATGAAGTCTACGAAGTGCTTTTGAACCTTTATCAATAGCTATATCAATCGCAGCATCAAGTACATCATCATGTTGTGTTATTATTACTGGTTGTGCATGAGCAATTTTTATGTCAAATTCTACCATTACACCTTTTTTTTCGGCTGCAACAACACAGTTAATACTTGTAATATCTAATGAAAATTTTCTAAATGCTTCAACTGCACCTTCAATATGTGCTTTAGTAGCATCACTTAATGTCATGTCTTTTGAACGAATTTGTAAGTTCATCTTAAATCCTTTATAAAGAAGTTTTTACTTCTTGTACTATTTATATAGTAACTAAATAAAGCTGAAATAGGTATAATTATGAAAAAAATATAGGAATTTTATTTTATGAGAGTATTAACGGGGATTCAATCATCAGGTGACTTACACATCGGGAATTATTTTGGTTCTATAAAGCAGATGGTAGAGGCACAACAAAAAGAGGATACTTTTACTTTTATCGCAAACTATCATGCGATGACAAGTGTAAATGATGGAGTAAGACTTGCAGAACTTACTATGCAGTCTGCTACAGACTTTTTAGCACTAGGCATAGACCCAGAAAAAAATACTTTTTGGGTACAGTCAGATGTTAAAGAGGTTCTTGAACTTTACTGGTTTTTGTCTTCATATACTCCTATGGGTCTACTTGAACGTGCTCATAGTTATAAGGATAAAATATCCAAAGGGATTAAAGCGAATCATTCACTTTTTTCTTACCCTGTTTTAATGGCTGCTGATATACTCCTTTACTCTCCTGATATCATTCCTGTGGGAAAAGACCAAATCCAGCATGTTGAAATTGCTAGAGATATCGCAATAAAATTCAATAATCAGTATGGTGACATTTTTACAATTCCTAACTTTCGCGTAGAAAAAACTGTACAAACTGTTCCTGGAACTGATGGACAAAAAATGTCTAAATCTTATAAAAACACTGTAAATATTTTTGGTGAAGAGAAAAAACAACTAAAAACTATCAAAAAAATAGTAACAGAACAAGTAGCCTTAGAAGACCCAAAAGAATTTCAAGACTGTAATGTTTACAATATGGCAAAACTTTTCCTAGAAGGCGATGAACTTACCGACTTACAAAATAGGTACAAAGTAGGTGGCGAAGGTCATGGGCACTTTAAAGTCTATCTTGCAGAAGTTATGTGGGAGTACTTTAGAGAGTTTAGAGAAAAGCGTGAATACTATGCAAATAAGCAACTAGAAGTAAGAGAAATTTTAGATATGGGTGCAGATAAAGCAAGAGCTACTGCAATGCCCATGATAGAAAGAATCAGGGCAGTTACAGGTATCAGTTACTGAGTATCTGATACTACACTCTTTTAAGCTCGTTGTTTATCGAGCCAGACCATAAGCCCTTTTTGAGCATGTAGTCTATTTTCTGCCTCATTAAAGATAATTTCTGAATGAGTATCCATAATCTCTTCTGAGACTTCTTGACCTCTATATGCAGGAAGACAGTGTAAAAACTTTGCATTTTTTGTAGCAAGATTCATTTTTTTATTATCAATCATATAACCTTTAAATGCCTTTATTCTCTTTTCTTTTTCGTCTTCTTGCCCCATGGAAGCCCAAGTATCAGTAGTTACTATAGTAGCATCTTTGATAGCTTCAGCAGGGTCATTCATAACAGTTATTTTTGCACCACTTAGTTTTGCTATTTCTAATGCTTCCTCTAAGACAGCACTATCAACTTCATAACCCTTTGGAGTAGCTATACGAAGAGAAAAGCCCATCTTTGCAGCAAGAAACATCCATGAATGAGTCATGTTATTTCCATCACCAACATAAGCAACAACAGCTTTTTCGTTGATACCATACTCAATCATAGTTAAGTAATCTGCTAAGAGTTGCACAGGATGATAAGAGTCTGTTAGCCCGTTAATAACGGGTACTCTAGAGTTTGCAGCAAACTCTTCTATCATACTATGCTCAAAAGTGCGTATCATTACCATATCACACATGCTACTGATAACTTTTGCAGTATCTGATATAGGTTCACCACGGCCAAGGTGAATGTCACGATTACTTAAAAACAGTGCATGACCACCAAGTTGAAACATGCCTGTCTCAAAACTTACACGAGTTCTTGTAGAACTCTTCTCAAAAATCATCGCTAAGGTTTGATTTTCTAGTTGTTTTTTGTAAACACCAGCTCTTAAGTCTTTTTTTATATCAACAGCGATATTTATAATTTCTAAAATTTCTTCTTTTCTAAAATCTTTTAGTGTTAAAAAATGTCTCAATTTTTCTTCCTAATATTTTTGTTAATCTTTATTCTATAATAATTTTCTTTAATTTAACTATTATTTTGATGCATTTAACATCTTTGCAACTTCTTTAGCATGGTATGAGATAATAATATTTGCCCCTGCACGCTTAAATGCAATCATAGTTTCCATTACAACTCTATCATAGTCTATTAAGTTGTTGAGACCAGCTATTTTAAGCATCGCATACTCACCACTTACATTATAAACTGCCATAGGTAAAGAAGTTGCATCTTTTATCTCTCGCACCAAGTCAAGGTAAGCAAGGGCTGGTTTTACCATTAAGATGTCCGCACCTTGTATCTCATCAGATACAGACTCAGCTATTGCCTCCCTACGATTTGCAGGATCCATTTGGTAAGATGCTCGGTCGCCAAAACTTGGACTAGACTCGGCTACATCACGGAATGGCCCATAATATCCTGAAGAGAATTTTGTTGAGTATGCCATAATAGGTAGGTTTTTATATCCACCTTTATCAAGTGCCTCACGCAAAGTCTCTATAATCCCATCCATCATTCCACTTGGTGCAATCATATCTGCTCCAGCTTTGGCATGGATAAGTGCTTGCTCACCTGAGATCTCTAAGGTTGCATCGTTATTTACTGTCTCTCTTTCTTCATCTATAATCCCACAGTGACCATGATCTGTATACTCACAGAAACAGAGGTCAGTCACCACGAACATATCAGGATGTTTCGCTTTTATAGCACGAATCGAAGAAGCAATAATACCGTGTTCACACAAGGCATCACTCCCTATAGAGTCTTTAGTATCAGGAATTCCAAAAAGGATAATAGAATAAATTCCAAGTAATTTGAGTTCATTACACTCTTTTAAAATTTCATCAATACTCATCTGGTAAACACCGGGCATGGATACTACTTCTATTTTTATGCCCTCTCCACTTCTAATAAATAATGGATATATAAAATCTTCTACATTAACCTGAGTCTCTCTAACGAGCGAGCGAAGATGCTTATTTAAACGAGTTCGACGAAATCTTTGAAACATTCTAAACCTTTTTTTTGCTATAATAATTACTAAGAAAATATTTTACCCTTTTAAAGATTAAATTAATGAATATAGAGATATCAGAAGTAGCAAATTTACCCTCACGTTTCGGTGAGTTCCATGTCAAAGCCTTTAAAGAAGGTGAAAAAGAGCATCTAGTCATTTATGCAAAAAATCTGGAGGAGTACCCTATCGTTAGGGTTCATTCAGAGTGTTTAACAGGTGATGCCCTAGGCAGCCTAAAGTGCGACTGTCGAGACCAGCTAGAATATGCCCTTCAACTTATAAATAAAGAGGGTGGTATGGTTATTTACCTTCGTCAAGAGGGTAGGAATATTGGTCTTTTAAATAAAATAAATGCTTACGCCCTGCAAGACAAAGGGCTAAATACCATAGAAGCAAACCATCAGTTAGGATTCGCCTCTGATGAGAGAACCTATGAAGTTGTAACTTTTATTTTGGATTATTTCAAGATTAAAAAAATAAAACTACTCACAAATAATCCACATAAGGTAAAAGCAATTACCGGAGTTGACATTCTAGAGCGTATCCCGATAATAATGGCATCAAATAAGTTTAATGAAGATTATTTAGATACTAAACGCGATGAGATGGGACACTTAATTTAGGTACTACAGGATATGTCAAAAAAAGATTTTTTAATGCAAAATGGTTGTGAACTTATACAAGGTTATGTTTACTCACCTTCACTTCCAGCAGAAGAAATCCAAAAACTTTTACAAAACTAGTGAAACTAACTCTCTTAAAAGACTAGGACTCTCCGAATAATTGTATCAGCAGACTTTATCAGCCCCTCGATCTTCGTGAATACCCTGAGATAACAAGACCACCTATGATGATTTTATAGATAAATTAGTGGGTAATAAGAGCATTTTTAAAATATTTTTTACTATGATGAAAAACTGTTTTTATAACAAAGCATTTTTTAGGTAAAATATCTTTTTAAAAGGATATTTTATTGGACTTAAAAACTACACTTGACAATGATAACATCACTCTACCTGATGACTTTTTTTATAATGTTCAAAAATATAAAGAACATCTACATAAATGGAATAAAATCCATAACCTAACAGGTGCAAAAAACTCTCAAACTGTTGATGAGTTTATCTACGATGCTATTTTTCCTCTCTCGTTTTTACCAGAAGTCTCTTCTCTTATGGACATAGGAACAGGTGCTGGTTTTCCAGGAATGATACTAGCATTTGGACTTCCAAACACACATGTAACCTTAGTAGAACCTCTCTCAAAGCGTGCCTCTTTTTTACAGTTCATCAAAGCAGATTTAGAACTTAAGAATGTAACCGTCGTTAAAAAAAGAGTGGAACAGATGGAGCCAAAAATATTTGATATAATAACTTCACGTGCGGTTACAGAGACAAAAATGCTTCTGAAACTCAGCGAAAACTTCTGTAATACTGATACAAAATTTCTTTTTTATAAGGGTGAAAAAGTTTTTGATGAAATTAAAGATGGAGTACAAAATATGCAACATAAAATAATTGAAACAAAGAATAGGCACTATTTATTATTAGGAGAAACTTTATGATACTAAAGGTACTACTTGTTTTAGGTGTTATAGGCATAGTTTATTTTATGTTTATCAAAAAAAAGCCTACAAACTCAGAAAATAATAGCAAAAGAAAAGATGGTGTTAGAGCAAATGATATGCTAGAGTGCTCTACTTGTGGTGTATATACTGAAGTTAGTGAATCTATTTTAAGTAATGCAAAATACTACTGCTCAAAAGAGTGTGTAGATAAGGCAAAATAAATGTTGTTTTTTGGACATAGGTTTTTAGAGTCCCCTAGTTTTTATCATATCAGTTCTGTTGATGCTATAATAAACACTCCGCCTTCTTCTTCTATTTATCTAGAATTTAGTGAAGAGAATTTAGACATCATTCATCACCTCAACTCAAATGAAATTACATATGCTTTAAGTATCTCTACAATTAAAGAACTGATGTATGCTTCTTCTTTGGCTTGTGACTTTATCATCGTAGAAAAAGAGTTGGCAAAAACTGCGCAAAATATAGCAGAAAGTTATCTCTTTGATGCAAAAATCCTTGTCTCTACTACAGAAGAGAGTGATATAGAAGAGTTAGCTTTACTTGGTGTTGATGGTGTTATTTTCCCAAATGCTATTATTAAGATAAACTCTTAGATAATCTCGCGTTTTATATTTTCTTTGAGTGATGTCAGCACTTCATAACTAATAGTTTTAGCACAAAGAGCCACTTCCCGTGCATCATTAAAAATAAGTATCTCTTTTTTATCACTTAAAAAAGAACTATTATCCATAGAGATTCTTCCTGCAATTTCTATACCCTCTGGTGTTTTATAAGTATTTGAATTTGCCCGTAAAAAACCATCTCCATAACCAAAATCATAGTTACTCACTACTGAGTCACTTTGAGATACAAAAGTAGCACCATATCCAACACAATCACCCTTAGATATTTGTCTGGAAGATATCTTTTTTGCATAAAGAGATAAAATGGGTTTAAATGTATATTGTTTAAATTTTGATGCTATTTCTAAACATCCATAAGCTGCTATACCTACTCTTACCATGTCCTCATTAAAAGCTTCTTCTCTAAAAAGTGCTGCTGAGTTACATGAGTGAAAATGTAGACCCTTAGGTGCATTTTGTTTTATCTTTAAAAAGTTTGCTTTTTGGAGTTCATAGTTTCCATTTAACTCATCTGCACAGCTATGATGAGTGAAAATTGCTTCAAGAACTAAACCACTCACTTTTATAAGTTCTATACTGTCGTTTAACTCTTTTATGGAGACACCATTTCTATTCATAGCTGTGTTTACTTTTAACTCAACCAAAGTACCTTTTGGAAATTCTTTTATACACTCTACATCGTTAATGGTATATCTTATTTTTTTACTTGGACCTTTTGGAATATCTGCTAAAACTAGTATATATTCAAAAAACTCTTCTATTGTCTCTGCTTCTGTGTTTGAACGGACAACGGCCCTTGTTATACCGTACTCAGATGCAAGTTTTGCCATCTCACGAAGACCATGCCCATAAGCATTATCTTTTAAAACAAGGGCTATTCTTTCCACACTCTGTGTTTTGGCTTTAATAATGTCAAGGTTATGAAAAAAGTTTGATTTATTTAGAGTTATTCTAGCCATCGGATTCCATCTGTTTAGTTGTATTGTTCTCTTTATTTAAAATCGCTGTTCCACTCATTATAAAATAGGTTGCTAAAGCAAAACCAAAAGCTATTAAAATTGTTCTTTTTATCTTCTCTTTTATACTCATACTGAAATTCTATCACAAGAAGGGCTAATACTTAACACTTTTGTAACACTACTTTATTATTATATGTATAATACAATTAACAAGGTCAAAAAATGCATAGACCTCAGTATATGTTGCACTTAACTATGAGTATATCAAAACTCTTTTATAACTCTTAATTTTAGAGCTAGTGACAGCCGTGAGCTGAAATTAGCCCCTTGAAGTATACTAAATTTTGTAATTAAGCATGAGTATACATGCAGTTTAACTTTATATTTGCACAATATCTTTAATGAAATATATGTTACTAGTAATATTTATGCCAACTTATCACTTGTAATTACAGGTACCAACGATGCTATACTACTTAATAAACCAGGTCGTTATCTTTATGTAAATATGGACTTTAAATTTTAGACAAAAGAGATAAGCACCTTTTCATATAAAAGTGGATAAAATTACTTCATGATAACAAGATACCCAACTAAAAAGATATATGTCGGTGATGTAGCTGTTGGTGGAGATGCACCAATCTCTACACAGTCGATGACTTACTCAAACACTTATGATGTTGCCGCAACTGTTGAGCAAATCAACCGTCTTCATTTTGCAGGTTGTGACATAGTTCGTGTTGCTGTTCCTGATATGGCAGATGCACTCGCACTTAAATCCATAAAAGAACAAATCTCACTCCCACTTGTTGCAGATATACACTACAACTATAAACTAGCACTTATAGCAGCAGAATCTGTTGACTGTATCCGTTTTAACCCTGGAAACATCGGTGAAAAATCTCGTATAAAAGAGATAGTTAAAGCTTGTCAGCAAAGAGATATTCCTATTCGTATCGGTGTAAATGCAGGTAGTTTAGAAAAAGAGTTTGAAAATAAGTATGGTCAAACAGCAGAAGGAATGGTTGCTTCTGCTGAGTATAATATTAAGTACCTAGAAGACCTTGGATTTACAGACATAAAAATAAGCCTCAAAGCAAGTGATGTTGAGAGAACTGTAAGTGCTTACAGATTGCTTCGTCCTAAAAATAACTACCCATTTCACCTTGGTGTAACTGAAGCTGGAACACTCTTTCATGCAACAGTCAAAAGCTCTATCGGACTCGGTACACTTCTTATGGAAGGGATCGGTGATACTATGCGTGTAAGTATCACGGGTGAACTCGAAGAAGAGATAAATGTAGCTCGTGCAATTCTCAAGGACAGTGGTGCTATGCCCGATGGACTTAACATCATATCTTGTCCTACATGTGGACGAATCGAAGCAGACCTAGTAACAGCAGTTGCCGAGATAGAAAGACGCACAGCACACATAAAAACACCTCTTAATGTTTCAGTGATGGGTTGTGTAGTAAATGCGATCGGTGAAGCTGCACATGCTGATGTTGCGATAGCTTATGGCAAAGGTAAAGGTTTAATCATGGTAAAAGGCGAGGTAATCGCTAACCTTGATGAGCACGAGCTTGTTGATAAGTTTGTTTATGAAGTTGAAAAAATGGCTGCAGAGTCTGAGTAATGACAAAAAAGTATATTTTAGATTTTTTAAAAGAACATAAATATAAGCAAAATACTCTCAAACTTCTAGAAACACTAAATGGAAAATATAATGCAAGATAACCTCTACAACCTAGCCTTTGAGCGAAGTATTTTAAGCTCTATCGTTTTTGAACCAAGTCAGTTTGATGAACTTTCTAGTGCACTTAAAGTGGATGATTTTTATCTTCCTGCACATCAAGAAATATTTAATGCCATGATGCTTCTTCTTCAAAAGGATCAGCCTATTGATGAAGAGTTTATAAAAAAAGAACTTATAAAAGCCAAAAAATTTGATGAGCAGGTGATGCTTGAAATTTTATCTGCTAACCCTATCTCAAATACAAAAGCTTATGTTGATGAAGTAAAAGACAAATCTTTAAAACGTCATCTTTTAACACTTACAACTGAGATAAAAAGAGTAACAGTTGAAGAAGAACTGCCTGCTGCTGAAGTCATAGATATAGTAGAGAAAAAACTTTACGATATAACTCAAGACAACCAAACTTCAGACTTTAAAGATTCACCGAAGATGATCTTTGACACTATGGAGTACATCAAAGAGATGAAAGCTCGTGGTAATAGTGTTCTAGTTGGTGTAGATACTGGGTTTGCTGAACTTAACAAGATGACTACTGGTTTTGGCAAGGGTGACCTTGTCATCATTGCAGCACGTCCTGCTATGGGTAAAACTTCATTTATTTTAAACACTGTAAATAGTCTTATACTGAACGGTAAGGGTGTTGCATTTTTCTCTCTAGAGATGCCGGCTGAGCAGTTGATACTGCGTTTACTTTCTATCCAAACTTCTATTCCTCTTCAAAAACTTCGTGTTGGTGATATGAATGACAACCAATGGAGTTCACTTAATGGGGCAGTAGATAGAATGAATAGTACTAAACTTTATGTAGATGACCAAGGTAGTCTCAATATAAACCAACTTAGAAGTAAACTTCGAAAACTAAAAAATCAACACCCAGAGATAGAGATAGCTGTGATAGATTATTTACAGATTATGCAGGGTATCGGTAAACAAGACAGACATATACAAGTATCAGAAATCTCTCGTGGACTTAAGATGCTTGCACGTGAGCTAGAGATGCCTATAGTCGCTCTCTCTCAACTGAACCGTGGTGTCGAGTCTCGTAATGACAAACGCCCGATGCTGAGCGATATTCGTGAGTCTGGTTCTATTGAACAAGATGCCGATATCATTCTTTTTGTCTACCGTGATGATGTTTATCTTTACAAGGAAGAAAAAGAGCGCGAAAAAGCTGCAAAAGCTGAAGGTAAAGAATTTGTCTCTGAGTATGTAGAGAAAGATGAGGAGGAAGCTGAAATCATCATTGGTAAACAGCGTAATGGTCCAACCGGTCATGTAAAACTCATCTTTCAGAAGAAGCTCACTCGTTTTGTTGATACTCCTACATTCAGTGCTGGAGTTGAAACAGTTTATGAAAATATAGACACATCATCCGCACAAATGAATGTTCCATCAGTTGACATGCCTACTCTCTAGACAATAGAAGAAATCTCTTTTCTATTGTTCTAGGCTCTACATAAAATATTCGGTTTTCGATATACTTAAAGTTCTTAAAAAAAGTAATGAAGCAACTAAAATCATTCCAAAACCTATGATACCTACCTTTAAAGAATTTTCCAAAAAGATATCAAGTTTTTCATTACTAAATCGAAGTTAATAGATATAAACTTTTTATGCTCTCATAATATATTTCAAAACTCAGAAGAGAAGTTACAAGAGTAAGAATGATTAAAAG
>Ga0208468_1000237_pt1 | contig 18058 bp, 14 predicted proteins | sample DeeseametaMP0960_FD_184198 | JGI IMG/M metagenome (GOLD analysis project Ga0208468, IMG submission 184198) | Marine microbial communities from the Deep Indian Ocean - MP0960 (SPAdes) | ecosystem: Environmental > Aquatic > Marine > Oceanic | place: East of Madagascar, South Indian Ocean... | reverse complement strand
GGTCAATACTGGCATCTCTGAGCATGTTGCCGGCCGCCAGCTCCTGTCGAGTTTGGCTCAAGACCGCTGCCAACCGTTGTGTTTTATCGGTGCCTTCGATGCGTAGACAGCAAAAGAGTGATCGTAACAGGCCGGTTCTCAACGTGGATTCCGTATCCAGGTGTTGCCAGAACGCCTCATCCGCCGACTGCTTCTGATTGCCGAGGTACCGGCAGACTGAACTCAGCTCGTTGGCATTGAGAACCTGGAACGCTTGTTTCTGTACAGCATGGAATGACGTATTGGGGTCGATACGATCATCAACAAACAGGCACAAGATTTCTGCAGCCTTACTCACATTGGTAGCCGCCTTTTGCCAATCCCGATAAACTCGATCCTGCGCCAGCTGATGCGCTCGTTGCTTTACCTGTCGAACGTGGTGAATGAACCCTTCGGCCATGCGTTCCAACCCCTCCTGATATCGAAACTGTAGGTAGCAAAGCAGATATAGGCACTGGTTCTCTGGCGACTGACGCTTGATTTTGGCGCCGTAATATTGAATCCGTTCGGCATAGTGCTGCTGATTTTTTTGAGACAGAGAAAGCGAGTCGAGGACAACGGTCACCTCTGCCATCAGCGGTTGAATGTGGTGATACACCGCGAGTTCTTTCTGCAACTCGGTGCCGGTGAAATTGCGCGCGCCGCCGCGCAATTGTGTTAACGTAAGCTGGTCATTACCGGATACCAGTGTATTTAGTACAGTCGTCAATTTTGGGCTACACGCGGCGCCGATCTTCTCATGCAGTCGCTGCTGATGCTGGTTAACCACCTGACTGACGATCTTCTGCAGGGTGCTATAGGCAGGAATGGCAATTTTCTGGTGGGCCAGGAACTCAATCGCTGCATCAAAGAGAGCACGAGGTGCAACCCAGCTTTCAGCACAGGCCAATAAGTGTTCAACAAGCCGGGGTTGATGCTCAGGATCTTTCCAATTTTCATATTCGATCATGGAAAAAATCCGTTCATAAATGCGGGACTTTTGATCGGATTTCAGACTGAAGCGTCGAAATTTCAGGCCATCAAAGTGGCTTTTTGCGATAAATCCCAGGTCATCCTGCATGGATTTAAACGTCGGATTGAGCAAGATCGGTTTGCATTTGAAGTAGCCCAACAATGCGACGGCGATACAGCGATACTTGCGCTGCCTTATTCTGGCCAGCTCAGCACGCTCTTTATCATTCAGCGTGAAGTAAAACCGTTGATACGATTCGTTGAAGGACGGGACGCCGTATAAATCCTCGATTTCAGCGGCAGTGAGAATTGATAGTCGCTTGTTTCTGCTCATTCTTTGACCCAAAGGCCGAAGAAGATACTGAAACTTGAGCTAGATTAAAATTAATAGTGGCTTGGAGGCCAGCAAATACGGGGCTTTCAACGGTTTTTGCAGTATTTGGAGGCAAAATCCCTAGGACCCCTAGGAGTGTGGGGCTTGACTCCGTAGCCGACTACGGAAGTATTTTGAAGATAGCCAGCAAAGTCATGAAAGGAACCGTCGCAATGTCAGAGTTGAAATCAGAGTCCAAATCCGGTCGCGGGTCATTAATTGCAGGCGGGGTCGCAGCATTGCTCGCATCGGCCTGCTGTCTTGGCCCCCTGGTCCTGATCGCCCTTGGTGTTTCCGGTGCCTGGATCGGCAATCTTGCCGCTCTGGAGCCTTACCGGCCGTGGTTTATTGGTGCTGCTCTGGTGGCGATGGTCTTTGCCTGGCGTCGGATATACCGGCCTGCACAGGATTGCGAGCCGGGCGAGGTCTGCGCAGTACCGCAAGTGCGCACCGCTTACAAGATCACTTTCTGGATCGTCGCGTTGCTCGTACTGATCGCGTTGGCATTCCCTTTCGTCTTACCGTTATTTTACTGAGAGGCCATACACCATGAGAAAGTCCCTGATCACTGCCGTACTGTTTACGCTGTTCAGCATGCCTGCCTTGGCGGAGCAAAAGACGGTGACCCTGTCTGTTCCCGGAATGACCTGTTCGGCTTGCCCGATTACCGTCAAAGCCGCTCTCAAGAGAGTTGATGGGGTGAGTTCTGTCCAGGTCCGCTATGAGGAACGTGATGCGACGGTTACTTTCTACGATGACAAAACCTCTGTCGACGCAATAACTCAAGCCACGACCAACGCGGGCTACCCGTCCACACTGATACAGTCCGGGGCGAAACAGGAGTAGTGTTTATGAGTGATAACGATCTGCACATTGCCGTGATTGGCAGTGGTGGCAGTGCCATGGCCGCCGCTTTGAAGTCGGCGGAACGCGGAGCCCGAGTGACGCTGATCGAGCGTGGTACCATCGGTGGCACTTGCGTCAATGTCGGCTGCGTGCCCTCGAAGATCATGATCCGCGCCGCTCACGTGGCCCATCTGCGCCGCCGCAGTCCGTTCGACGAGGGCATTGCGGCAGTCGAGCCGACCATTGACCGGCCCCGGTTGCTGGCCCAGCAACAGGCCCGGGTCGATGAGCTTCGTCGCGACAAGTATGAGGGCATTCTCGACGACAATTCGGCGATTACTGTCCTGCGGGGTGAGGCCCGTTTTATCGATGCCAATACAGTGCAGGTTACTACACCTGATGGTACGGAACGCGAGGTACGCTTTGACAGAGCGTTCATTGGTACCGGTGCGCGGCCTACCATCCCCCCGGTTCCGGGCCTGTCCGATACGCCGTACTGGACGTCCGCCACGGCACTGGCCAGTGACACCATTCCGGATCGACTAATTGTCATTGGGGCATCCGTCGTGGCAGTGGAGCTGGCACAGGCGTTTGCCCGACTGGGCAGCGAGGTGACCATCCTGGCGCGCAGTCGACTGTTATCCCGGCAGGACCCGGCTGTTGACGAGGCCATTCAAACCGCGTTCAAAGCCGAGGGTGTCAAGGTTCTGAATGACACCCAGGCGAGCCAGATCAGTTATACCAACGAGGAATTCGTGCTCGACACGAACGCCGGGGAACTGCGGGCCGATCAGCTGCTGGTGGCCGTGGGACGCACACCGAACACAGACAGGCTGAACCTGGAGTCTATCGGCGTCGAGACTGATCGCGGGTCCGTTATCGTCAATGAGCAACTCGAGACCCGGGTGCCGGGCATTTACGCTTCCGGCGACTGTACCAATCAGCCCCAGTTTGTTTATGTGGCGGCAGCGGGTGGTAGCCGGGCCGCGATCAATATGACCGGCGGCGATGCCCGCCTGGATCTCAGCGCCATGCCGGAGGTGGTCTTTACCGAGCCACAGATTGCAACCGTCGGTTTATCCGAGGCCGACGCCGAGGCAAGTGGCTACGTCACCGACAGCCGTACCCTGACCCTCGACAATGTGCCACGGGCCCTGGTCAACTTTGATACCGGAGGCTTCATTAAAATGGTCGCGGAACGTGAAAGCGGGCGGTTACTGGGTGTGCAATCCGTGGCGGGTGAGGCCGGCGAACTGATCCAGACCGCGGTGATGGCGCTACGCGCCCGCATGACCGTCAACGAGATTGCCGATGAGCTGTTCCCGTACCTGACGATGGTAGAAGGTTTGAAGCTGTGCGCTCAAACGTTTACCAAGGATGTCAAACAACTATCCTGCTGCGCGGGATAAGGCAAGGCCCCGTGAATGATATGCGAGAAATCGTGAATCGGCTGGGCCTGACCGGAGAAGCGGAGGCCACGCTTCATGTGGCGCTATTGCGTGAGCTGGTCCAGGGTCGTCCTGTCACTCTTAAGCGGCTTGCAGCGTCGCTCAACTGGACGACGGACCAGGTGGTGCAGGTGCGGGAACAGCTGCCTTGCGGAACCGTCGAGTATGACGGTCAGGGGTTGGTCGGTTCGTAGCTAATCTGGGCCCAACCGGGCGCCCTTTCTCACCCAATGTGGTCCCACTGCTCAGGATAATTGCGGGCCCAACAGATTAGCTTTGTGAGCCACTACAGATACCTGTTCATCGTATTCTGAGTGCTTCCGGGCAGCGTAGCCAGCCGCGACCACACTCACCATTAGTCGGTGTCCCGGATCAACCTGGCGACTTTGGTCAGTAAGGTGTTTGCGGCGTTGTCCGTAAATTGCTGTCCTTCCTCGATGTAGCCCCGCACCGTCCCGTCATGCTTCCAGCCACCCTGGCGCTTGATCTGCGCAAAGTCGACCTTTTCCCGCGCGGCGGCGGTGGATAGACCGCGCCGGAAGCTGTGACTGCTCAGGGTCGGCACGAAGTCCAGGCCGCAGGTTTCCCCAAGCGCTTTCAGGATTCGGTTCACCGACCCGCCTGAAAGGGCCTGGGATTGCAACCGATCCCAGCGGTTGACGGCGCGGAAGACGGGGCCTTCGTGAATGCCGGCATGCTCTAGCCAGGTTTCGAGGGCGCTGACCGGGCAGACCAGCTCGTTGCCCCGAGGCAGGGCCCGCTTCAGGCCTTCACCGTGAGGGTCTGTTTTAGAGCGCGGCAGGGTCACCACCAGCCCTTCCGGCTCCCACGACAAGTGCTTCACCTCAATCGCTACCAATTCACTGCGGCGAAACGCCCCAAAAAAACCGACCTGCAGCAGGGCCCAGTCACGATGCTTCTTGAGCGAGTCAGGCTGTTGCTGGAGTGTTTCCAGGAAGGCCGCAATGTGTTCGAGGCGCAGCGCCCGGGCTTGCCGTTTCGGCCGACCATGGGCGCGACGAATCCCTTCCAACGTTTTGCGCACGCCGGGGTCTCGAGCGGGATCACGCAATCCCTGAGTCTGGTGCCAGCGCCCCAGGGCCGTCAGGTAAACATCCAGCGTGCGAGGATTAAGCGCGTCTGCCTGATCGGACAGATAGGCCGCAAGGGTCGCCGGCTGTGTCGGGAGACGTCCACCCCAGCGCTCAAAGCTGCGAATGGCCGCACGGTAGGTCCGCCGCGTGTTGTCGGTGGTGGCCATGTGGATGTACCGATTAGCCGTATCGGCTAATACGGTCTTTTCCGCGTTACGTAATGTGGACTTGACGGTGGGTTTTGGATCCATGACCGCTCCAATTCGAGGCGTGCTTTCAAGAGCCGCTGATGTACCGGCGTTACAGGAGCAGGATAGAACAGACCACACACTAACGCACGTTAACGCGCTTTAACGTGCGTTAGGCATCTTAAATAAATTTTGTTAATTATCGAATAAATAATGTAATATTACATATCACGTTATATGATAAAATGAGGCATGTCATGGCCCGCGCCGGAATTACTTACCAGGATGTCGCCAACGCTGCGCAACGCGTCCGCCAACGCGGTGACGAGCCCACTGTCGACCGGGTGCGATCGGAACTCGGTACCGGCAGTCGCAGCACTCTCGGGCCAATGCTGAAACGTTGGAAATCAGGCAGCGAAGCCGCAGCGGATCTGAACGGACTCCCGGCTGACTTGGTGGCCGCCGTGAAAGCCCTGCATGAGCGAGCTCAATACGCGGCCGATGAACGTATTACGCAGGAGCGCGAAGCGCACCAGACGCTGGAACAGCAATGGCGCACCGAGCTGGAAGAGGTGCGGCAGCGGTGCGAGTCACTGGAAGAGCAACGCTGCGGGCTGGAGAAGGCCAATGAAGCGCTTCGCAACGAAAGCGATGCCCAGGCCCACGCTCTTCAACAGGAACAGCTCCGGGCGGCCTCACTCACGTCCAAACTGGAGGCAAGTCAGGAGAAACTCAGTGAGACCACTGCAACCGTCCAAGAGATGAAGCAGGAAAACCGCGATATCCGCAGCCATTTCGAGCACTACCAGCAGGAGATTGCCGAGGATCGCCGTCATGAACGGGACCAGTTCCACAGGACCCAGTCAGGGCTGGAGGGTCAGGTGGATCAGCTGACGCAGCAGCTCCGTTCCAGCGAACAGGACCGCGACACGCTGAGACAACATCGCGACCAAATAAACCAGCGCTATGAGGCCAGTCAGGATCACGCTGAAAACTTGAAAGAAAAATTGCACGCGAGCCAGGCCGTCATAACACAATGGGCAACGCGAACAGAAACGCTGGAAGCGACAGTCGACCGCCTCCAGCTGGAGCGAGATAGCGACGCCGAACACAGGGAGAAGCTTGGTGCGGCCCTAACGGATTCTGAAAAACATCTCGCGGCCTGCCAGCAGCGGATCTCCGACCTCAGAGAGCGCGTGGCAGCGGCTGACGACCGAAACCAGTTCCTCAACGATCAGAATCGCGAATTACTGCAGGAAAAAGCTGTCCTCCAGGGTCAGTTGAAACAACTACAAACAAGCCTGGCTAAATAGCCCGCTATTGTCTCGGCCTGATCATCCCTGAGAGTTGCGAGTGATGCCAATCGCGCAAGGAGTAGTTAGATGTCTACCGTGATCTTTGGCAGGCTGCGAGCTGCGGCAAAACGCATTCAGCATGATGCGCTGACGGTTATTTTGTGGCGCGAGACCCGAATACCCCCCATAGTCGTTCGGCTGCTCGCAATCGCAGCGTACGCCATGAGTCCAATTGATCTCATTCCGGACTTCATGCCGATCCTGGGCTATCTTGACGACATTATCTTGGTCCCGCTGGGCATCGTCCTTGTCATCAAGCTGACGCCATCGAATGTGATAGAAGCAAGTCGCTCGAAAGCAGCTAAAGTGGCAATCAAGCCGATCAGCCACGTTGCGGCCGCAGTCGTTATTGGCACATGGCTTTTATGTGCCACGGCTTTTGGCTACTGGGTGTGGGAATACAGCAGGTAACGCATCGTCTGCACGTGATGAAATAGTTAATTTAAGGCTTGTAAAACAGATGGTTAATGCGCTTTTTGGAGGATTTCGTCAGAATCGTTGCCGACCCTCTTAATGGCCTGAGTGACATATCAACCAAGAAATCCGAAAAATAGTTACATTTGAAATGTCGATTAAAAACAGGGCATTATCATTATGTAACGGTTACAGCGGAATCATATCGAATACCCAAATTATCTTGCTGTATAAGCGGGGCTACTGGTGTCCTGCCCGCCGGTGAGCTGGCAAGGGGTGGCCTAACCATGCCCATAGACCTGGCCGTTCTTATGGAAGTGGTCTGGAAGTTCGAATTCCAGTGTTGAATGATTTATGTTGAATTCTTTATCCAGAGTCTTTTTTATCCTGTATTTAATGCTCTCAAGCTGATTCAAAGCGCTTTCCTCAATGACCACATGGGCATCCAGCGATGCATCGTGTTCGCCCATCTGCCAAAAATGCACATGGTGAATGTTGATAACGCCTTCGATATTGGACATAGCAACAATGACGGCATCGGTATCGATATCCACAGGGCTGCCCAGCATGAGTGTTCTGATGGTTCCCCCGATCTCTGTCAGACCCAGGTAGAGAATATACCCCGCGATCCCTATGGTGATTGCAGGATCAACCCACCGTATGTCGTAGAGCAGAATAAGCGACCCCCCAATGACCACCGCGACCGACGCGAGTGCATCAGAGAGGTTATGAAGGAACAGAGCACGGATGTTAACGCTGTCTTTCTGCATCGAATACGTAAGCAAAGCTGTTAATGCATCCACTGCCAAAGCAATACCGCCAAGCCAAACAACCCACCAGCCCTTTACTTCCGGGGGATCAATGATCCGAATGCCACCCTCGTAAATCAGGTAGATCCCGATAATGATCAAGGTCGTGTAGTTGATAAGGGCTGCAACAATTTCAATTCGTCCGTAGCCAAAGGTCATTTTTGCGTCAGCTGGACGGCGCGCAATTTTTTGCGCCGCGAATGCGATGACGAGCGATGCCATGTCTGAGAAATTATGTAATGCGTCGGCGATCAGGGCGAGGCTGCCAGCAAAAATGCCTCCCCCAATCTGAGCCAGGGTCAGGACACCGTTCGCCCAGATGGCGATGGCAACGCGTTTATCCTTGGCCTCGCGGGGAATATGCACATGGTTATGACTCATTAGGTTAACCTCATTGGTGGTTATTTATAACAATGTATCTGCTGTCATGATCTTGCCCAGTAAAGCCATCCAAAACGGCTTGAACTGACGGTACAAGGACATGATTTACAACTCCTGTTGGAGATGAATTATCAGGTGTAGAGGGAGCCAAAGCTGAAAAAGAACCCGCCCGCATGAAGAGGGCGGGTTCTTTTTTCAGACAACCGTACTGTCCTCGACACCGTCCTCGATCCGAATTGCACGATTGACATCGCTGATAAAAATGCGACCATCGCCGCGCAGTCCGGTATGAGCTTCGGTTTTCAGTACGTGGACGACGTCGTCCACGTACTGATCGTGACACACGATTTCCACCTTCACGTGCTTGACAAAATCTCCCGTGCCATCGATGGGGTTGGTGGCGCTTGTATTGACTTTGCTGCGGCCGAAGCCGACAACGTGGGCGACACTCATGCCGGTGACGCCCTGCACTCGGTGCAGGGCCAGGGTCACGGCTTCTAGTTTGCGGTGTTTGATATAGGCTTTGATCTCTTGCATGACAATCGCTCCAGGTTAATGGGATTCGCTCATATCAGCGGGCTTGTCGGCAAACCAGTGATACAGTGCGGGAAGAACCAGTAGGGTCAGTATGGTGGCCGTCACCAGTCCACCGACCACGACGGTCGCCAATGGCCGCTGCACTTCGCTGCCGGTGCCGGTGGCGAACAGCAACGGAAAAAGCCCTAGAGCGGTGGTCACGGCGGTCATGATCACCGCGCGCAGCCTGGCGCAGGCCGCCCGCACACTGGCTTCCGCAATAGACACGCCGTCCCTGACCAGCTCATTCAGGTAACTCACCAACACCAGCCCATTTTCCAGGGCGATACCAAACAGGGCGATAAACCCTACCGATGCTGGCACCGAGAGGCTCTGGCCACTTAGCCATAGACCGACGATACCGCCCACCAGCGCCAGCGGGATATTGAGCATGATCAACAAGGCGTTTCGCAGGGACCTGAAGTTGACGAACAGCATCAGGAACACCAGTGCCAGGGTAATGGGCACCACGATCATCAAGCGTTTGTTGGCTTGCTGCTGGAGTTCGAATTGTCCGCCCCATTTGAGAAAATAGCCCGGCGGCAAATCCACCTGTTTGGCAATTGCGGCATCGGCTTCAGCCACGAAGGAGCCAATATCCCGGTCGCGGACATTGGTCTGGATGGTGATAAAGCGCTGGTTGTTTTCTCGGGTGATCTGGCGCGGCCCGACTACTTCCTCAATGGTTGCCAGTTCCTCCAAGGGAATACGCTGCCCGGTGGCATTTTCGATAATGAGCTGCCCGATGACATCGACTCGATTGCGTGCGGGCTCCTTAAGCCGCACATAGATGTCAAAGCGGCGGATACCCTCGAACACCTGTCCGGCTTCGCTGCCGCCTACAGCGACGCTCAGGGTGCGCTGTACATCGCTGACATTGAGGCCGTAGCGGGCAATCGCTTCCCTGTTTAGGGTTATTCGCAGTTGCGGTGTGCCACCGATTTGATCACGCTGAACGTCCTGAGCACCCTGCACCGTGCGCATCACCTGTTCGATGGCCAGTGCCTTCTCCACTAGCACATCCAGGTCATCGCCAAAGAGTTTGGCAGCCAGTTCCGCCTTGGTGCCAGTCAGCAGTTCATCCACGGCCGCGGCAATGGGCTGTGTGAAGTTGAATTGCGCGCCGGGGAAATCCGCGAATTTTTCACTCATGGCTGCATACAGGCCATCCAGCGTCTCCGCACTTTGCCATTCATCCTGCGGTTTAAGTGCGACGAATATCTCGGCGTTATTCACCGGGTCGGCGTGGGCGCCGACTTCACCGCGGCCTATGCGCGATACCACTTGGGTGACCTCGGGAAATGCCTCGATTAATTGCCGCTCGAATACGCTGATAGTCGTCTCGGCTTTTTCCAGCGAGATAGATGGCGCCATGGTGGCGCGGATCAGTAAATCCCCTTCATTGAAGCGTGGCACAAACTCGGATCCCAGTCTCGGGGCTACGACAATACCGATGACGAGGACCACCGCAGCCAAGGTCACTGCAATCCAACGGCGAGCCACCATGGCCTGAACCAGGGGTTGGTAGCCTTTGAGCAGGAAGCTAACAATGTCCTTGCGGGGCTTGTCAGGGTCGGTTTTGGGGCGCCTCATCAGCAGGGAGGAGGCCACCGGTGCTACGATCAGGGCATAGAACAGGGAACCGAGCATAGCCACTGCCACGGTATACGCCAGTGGCCGGAAGGTTGCACCCTCCACGCCTTGCAGGGTAAATAGCGGCAAAAACACGATAATGATAATGCTGATAGCAAACAATATAGGCCGCGCCACCGACTGACAGGCCCGCGCCACCAAGTGTATGCGGGATTCGTCCTCCGAGGATTCGCGCAACATCCGGTCGATGTTCTCCACCACCACCACCGCGCCATCGACCATCATACCTATGGCAATGGCGATCCCGCCCAGAGACATCAGGTTGGCGGAGATGTCGAAGAATTTCATGGCGAGAAAGGTGAAACCGACGGAAAACGGAATCGAGAGTGCCACGACTAGGCTGGGCCGTAGGCCACCCATAAACGCCAACAGTACTAGCGCTACCAGAATAATGCCCTGCAACAGGGCATTGATCACCGTGCTCACAGCTGCTTTGACTAGTGTCGCCTGGTCGTAATAGGGTTGTACTTCGATACCTTCGGGCAGGTTAGCGTTAATCGTGGCCAGTTCTTCTTTGACAGCACCGATCACTTGGGAGGTGTTGCTGCCGATCAGCTTCAATACCATGCCCACGACCACTTCACCCTGACCGTCTTTACTTGTCAGGCCGCGCCGGATTTCGCCGCCAATGTCCAGCTCGCCCAACTGATGCAGGTAGACGGGCGTGCCGTCGATAGTTTTCACCACGATGTTTCGCAGCGCATCCAGGTCCGTGGCCAGACCCACCGAGCGCACGATGTACTCTTCGTCGTTTTTGACAATGAACTGTGCCCCGGCGTTGGCATTGTTGGCCTCGATGCGTTCCTTGATGTCGGGCAACGACACGTCGTAGCGGATCAGTGCGTCGGGATCGATACTCACCTGGAATTGCTTGACCTCGCCGCCGATGGAGAGGACCTCCGTCACGCCTTTAACGGTCTGGAGATTGAACTTGACAATCCAGTCCTGGATCTCCCGCAACTCGGTGTTGCTGTACTGTCCGCTGGTATCTTCAAGCACATAGAACAGTATCTGGCCGAGGCCTGTGGTAATTGGTCCCATTACCGGCTCGCCGAAACCCTCCGGAATGGCCTCCCGGGCCACCTGCAGACGTTCCCCTACCAACTGGCGGGCGAAGTAGATATCGGTTCCGTCCTCGAAGTAGATATTGACCACGGACAAACCGAAGTTGGAGATTGACCGCACATGATCCAGTTGCGGCAGGCCATTCATGGCGCTTTCGATGGGGTAGGTAACGTATTTCTCGACTTCCTCCGGCGCCAGGCCTTCGGTTTCCACGAAGACCTGTACCAACGCGGGTGAAATATCCGGGTAGGCGTCAACCGGTAAAGTTCGATAGGCGAAGTAACCGCCGATAAGCATTGCCAGAGAGATCACGACCACCAACAGCCGGTTCTCCAGCGCAAAACGAATAAGGGTTTGCATACTGTTCTCCCGCAATTAGTGGTTGTGACCGGATTCGAATTCACTTTTCTGCAGCTGTGCCTTGAGCACAAATCCCCCTTTGGCAACATAGCGTTCGCCTGATTCCAAGCCAGACAGGATTTCCACCCAGTCGCTGTCCCCGCGACCCAGCTTGGCCGGGCGAGGTTCCCAGTTGCCGTCGTGCTGCACGAATATCGTTGACTGGCCTTCAAGGTCGATTATGGCGGTTCTGGGGACTACGACCGCAGCGGAAAATTCACCTAGGGTGATTTGGCCTTCAATGAACATACCCGGCTTCCAGTCATTATCCGTATTGGCCAGGAAGACCCGTGCCAAACCCGTACGCGTGGCCTCGTCCACCAAGGGAGCCACATAGTCCAGGCTGGTCTCCACAGGCGATGGACCGTGGCTGGTGGTTACCCGCACCGGCTGCCCTGTTTTTACCATAGGTACCTGCTTGGGATAGAGGGCGATATCCACCCACAATGTGGACAGATCCGCCACCACAAAAGCGGTATCGTCGGGTGCCAGGTGTTCCCCCAAGGTGACGTGGCGTTTGATGACCACCCCGTCGATCAGGGATTTCAACGGGAAGCGGGACAGGGTCTCGGAACTTTCGGCCACGGCGAGAATATCGTCGGCTTTGACCCGGTCACCGGTTTTTGCCCGCACCTCGACGATCTTGGCTGGAAAGCGGGGCGTGATATGGGCCACGGCTTCCTCGTTGAGTTTTACCTCGCCGGGTAGAGAGACTTGTTGGCGAATCGCACCAGCTTCAGCGGTGGCAATTTCACCGCCAAAGTCACGGAGCAGGTCGGCGTTAAAGGTCAGCTCGGGCTCTTCCTCCTCATGCCCTTCATGACCACTGTCTTCGGCATGGTCGCCTTCATCCTCAGAGTGATCTTCCTCGGCATGTTCCTCTTCCGAGTGTTGCTTTTCACCTGTGTACTGGGCGCCTGCTTCGGTGTGAGAGGCTTGATCTGATGGGGCGGCGATTGTGTTTTGAGATGCCATGGCTGCTAGTAGAAGGCCGCCAATTAAATGATTGAGTAACTTGTTCATTGTGATTCATCCTGTGGCGAAAGAGACCCTTCAACATTGATGCTGTCCAGCGTAGGTAGGCGCAGATCGGACCGGAAATTACTGGCTGTGTCGGTGGGATAGAGCGACTGGCGTTCCCCCGTGAGCGGCTGGCCGGTCAAGGTCTCCAGGGTGATAAGGGTCTGGTGAAAATCGGTGGCGGCGGCAACGGCCTCGGTTTCGAAGGACAGCAGCTGGCGCCGGGCTTCCACCAGTTCCAGATAGGAAAAACGCCCGTCACCGTAGCCTTCTTGAACCAGCGTCAGTGCCTGCTGCGCCTCGGGCAGTATCTGCTCACGTAACAGGGTAACCCGCTCGCGGGCCTGTTCCAGTTGGGCGAAGGCATTGCGCAGTTCTGTGAACACTTTCACCCGAGTGGTCTTCTTTTCGAGATCCAGTTTCGTCAGGTTTTCCCGCGCGGCAGTGATGTTGCCCTGGTTTCGGTTAGAGACGCCAAGGGGCATAGAAAACGAAAAAACCACACCAGTATCGCCGGTGCCTTCGACCCGTCTGATGCCCGCGCCGACTTCGATGTCCTGCCGGCCCCGGGCAATGGCGAGGTCCAGTTCAGCCTGGCGCAGTCTTTCCAGGGTTATAAACTGTCGCAACTGCGGGGCCTGCTCCAGTTGGAGTTGGATGCTGGCAAATTCAGGCGTTGGCGGCAGTGCAAAGAGTTCGGCCTCGACGCCGGTAAAATCCGCCGAGGTTTCGCCCCACAGACTCGCCAGGCGGCGCTTGGCATTCGCCAAGCGCACCGTGAGATTGCTCACCGCCAGCTTGGCCTGCATCAAGTCCGTACGAGCACGGCTCAGTTCCGCCCGACTGGCGCTGCCAGCATTAAACCGCCTTTGGGCAACGTTTTCTGCGGTGCTTGTATAGTCGACGACTTGCCGGGAAAAGGCCAGCAAGCGCTGGATTTGCGCTACTTCCAGATAACGACTGGCCGCTGCCGACAATGCGTCCAGTCGGGCAAGTTCGTAGTCACGCTCAATGGTTCGGCGGCGCCATTGGCCAACATCACTGCGCAGGGGGCGCTTGCCGCCCATCTCGATGACCTGGCTCAGCGCCAGGGTGGTTTCCATGGCGTCGGTGCCCGAGAACTCACCGCTACCGGCGATATTCTCGACCTCGAGGGAGACCTGGGGGTTGGGCCGAAACCCGGCTTGGAGGGCCCGCGCCTCGGCCGCGCGAATATCGTAGGGATACATTGCCAATTCGGGATTGTCACTGAGCACCCGGGCGAAGGCCTCGGGTAGCGTCAGTGTTGCAGGGGCGCGATCAGCGGCCTGGATAAGCCCGGACAGGCTTAGCAGCGCGCCATACGCAAGCAGGCGCGCTGTCCAGATTATCAGGTTTCGGCCTGAATCTGGACGCAAACGGAATAGCATAAACATGAATTACCTCACGTAAAGATTTTTGAAAAATCCTGTTACCGGTCAAATAACCGGGAAGTGAGGTTAGGCAATAGGTGGACGTAGAATCGCAGCTATGAGGGGGGAAGGGCGGTTAACGGTGTAGGGTGATGCAGCTTGGAAGGACGACGCGGCAAGCGGCGTGGGCAAATGCATGGAAAGCAGCATATGAGAGCCATGACAATGGCAGGAGTGACAATGACTGGGCGGCGTATTGTGGTCTGAGCTTGGTGATAGGTTTGCCACCTGAGTTGGCTCTAAAACATCTGTCAACTCATTGGGCACATGATCTGAATGGGTGGGCAATACATCAGCTGTGATGGATAGCGATTGCACTACCATCATCACGGCAAATAGTATTAACGTCCAGTTTTTTACCATTCCAGCATCAAGCGATCTATATGATAACGGGGTGGAGAGACTAGCCCATATCGGCGAATCTATCAACCACAACGTTTGTCGTTGTCAATAACAGGGCTAGTTAATGCTCAGCAATGTTTATTAAATCCAATCTCCTAATACGGGTGCTTGACTGATTTCAATAGTCGCCAACCCAAGAACAGGAAAGCTTCCATGGGGTTCCCACTGAGGTGGCAAGTTTTGCGGTAGGAGAATTAGATTAATTGTGGAACAGCTGTGTAAATGGGGCTATTTGACGAAATCGCCAAGTTTGGCACACGGCGTGTAGGCGCTATTTTGCTCGCCTTTTTAGGCTTGCAGGACAAGAAATCGAGGCGTATAACAGGAACGAAAGTGCACCAGGGATTCAGGTGAAATGGTACGGATTCAGGACAGCAGCGGGGCATTTCCCGCGCCCCGGCCCAAACGGCTCTTCTACCCGTACACGCCACGCCTCGATACCTTCCCGATTCAGCACGTTCAGATTGATTGGCAGCGCCTGATCGCCAAGCGTGAGATGGTCCTCGACACCGTCGACGCCATGCCGGCCTACCTGCTAAAACCTGAAGTCCTCGGCCTGCTTGACGCCGAAAAACACTCGACTTACCGCTTGATCCTCGACCTGATGTGGACGACGGGGGCCCGCATCTCCGAAGTCTTGGCCCTCACGCCCAGTCATTTCGTGGATGACGGCTACGATTTCATGGTGGTACTGCGCACCTTAAAGCAACGGCCGGGGAGGCCGACCAAGGTGCAGCTGGCCCGCAGCCCCAAGCGGGCCATCCCTATTGTCGATCCCCTGTTGATTGACCGGATTCAGAGCTACCTGTACGCGGGGCATTTTAGAAAGGACGAGCGGATCTTTACGATGGCGCGCCAGACGGTGAACCGGCATATCCACGATTTAGTGGAAAGAGTAGGGGACGCGTCGATCAATATTACCTGCCATACCTTTTGGCACAGCTTTGCCATTCATCTGCTCCTATACGGACGGCCGCTGAAAATCGTGAGCCAGCTGCTGGGGCACAAGTCGATTGAAAGCACGGAAATCTACACCAATGTGCTCACCGCCGACGGCGGGCATTTATTGGACGGGGTGGATTTTCATTGAATTTAGGCAAAATGCCTCATGATACGATTCAAATCAGATAATAGGCCAAGAGAAATTAGTTATGAAGCTCACTATCGTACATATGAGCGATATACATATAAAAGACCAAAATGATCAGGTGCTAGCACGCTCAAAGGAAATCTCTTCCGAGCTCTACCAATTTCTACCTTGGTCAACGCACTTTATTATCGTCGTTTCTGGGGATATCGCTTATAGCGGAAAAAAAGCAGAATATCGTTTGGCAAATGATTTCTTTTTGAAGATTAAGCGCAATCTAGAGCAAGAAGCAAAGGCAAAAATATGTGTGGATTTTATATTTTCTCCCGGCAATCATGACTGCAATCACGAAAAATCCACGAGCGTTAGAAATGCTGTATTAAACCAAATTGACACGCAAGGAGTTGGGATCATAGATGATGATCTTGTTGGCCAGTGTGTATCTGTACAGGGGGAGTTCTTCGAATTTCGAGATGATTTGACCTGCAGTGAACCTGAATCGAATGATCACCTGGCAACTACTTACGTTATAAAGAGCGATGATTCGAGCGTAGTATTTAACTGCTTGAATGTATCGTGGGCTTCTAGGCTAAAGGAGGTCCAGGGGGCTTTATATTTTCCAGTCGAAAAAGCTAAAGAATCTCAAAATTTTGACGGATCTGACCTCGTACTGACGCTACTGCACCACCCACTTAACTGGTATTCCCAGGATACCTACCATGAGTTCAAATCATACGTTCGAGATGTCAGCGATTTTGTTTTATCCGGCCACGAGCATGTACACGATATTGTTGAATCCACAGATCTTCATGAAAACGCTACGGTGCAAGTTGAAGCGCCTGCGCTGCAAGGGGACGGCAATGATTCGCTGGGATTTAGCGTCATCCAAATAGATCTAGAAAATCTTAAATTCCGCATTAAGTCATTTCGAGATCTAGCAGGATCATACACGCTATGGGACGACAGTAAATCTTGGGCAGATTATAAAAACCTACCGTCAAAAGTTCAGAAAACCACATCCTTTTGTCGTGACTGGGAGGATTTCCTGACTGATCCTGGAGCAAATTTCTCGCACCCTGGTAAGTCCGATCTCAGGCTACCTGACTTTTTCATATATCCCGACGTAGAAGAGCTATATGACGCGGAAAAATCCAGCAGAGTAATTAGCGGAAGTTCACTTACTGAAGAAGACCGAGCTGGTCAAAAAATCTTGCTGAAAGGGGAAGAGAAAGCTGGAAAAACCGCTCTACTGAAAAGGCTCGTTCTTGATTTTTATAGTAAAGGATTCATGCCTTTATATCTTTCAGCAAAAGATATAAAGAAAACTTCTAACCATGACCTAGAAAAACTGATAGATAGGAATGTGAAGTCGCAGTTTGGTGAACCGGCCGTTGCTGATTGGCGACGATTAGAGCGTGCTTATAAGGTTGTATTGATTGATGACCTTGAAAAGTGCCCGGTGAAAGACGTATATAGGCACAAAATAGTAGATTTCTTAAATTCTTACTTTGACAGAGTCATTATTACCACCGACCTAGTGTTGAATATACATGAGCTGGTCGACATAAAGGCAGCTCATGTGTTCGATGGATACGTACAATACGATATACGCCCGTTTGGCTACAGGCTCCGGGGGGATTTGATAAATAAATGGTACAGAATTGGAAATAAAGAAGGTCTAAGCTCCGAGGAATTTATAGCGCAAACCGATCGGGCTGAGAAAATCATAAATACAGTAGTAGGAAAAAATCTAGTTCCCAGGGTTCCCTTTTACCTATTAACTATTTTACAAAGCACAGAGGCATCCTTGACAAGTGAGCTCCAAAACAGTGAGCTTGGGCACTACTACCAGTTTTTGATTACGCAATCTCTCAAGCGGTCTGGTATCAAAAATGACGAGTTAGAAGAAATATATAATTTTTGCTCCAGGATGGCCTGGGTTTTGGACAGCAGTCAATCTGAAGAGCTAGACGAAGCGGCTGCGCGTGGTTTTTCCGGGATATACTCAAAACAGTATGTCAGCGTTAACTTTGAGGAAAGGTTCAAAAATCTTTGCGAGGCTAGAATTCTGCAAAACCGAGACGGTTATTATAGCTTTCTCTATCCGTATCAATATTATTACTTCCTTGGAAAATACTTAGCTGACAATCTTTCCTCAGATGATATTAAAGAAAGCGAAGAAGCAAAGCAGGTCGTCATAAAGTATTGCTCTCATCTATATGTAAGAGGCAATGCGAACACAATTCTGTTCGTAATTCATCATTCAAAAGATAGGTTTATCATCGATAACGTGCTAAATAGCATGAAATCTTTATTTTCCGATTACGAACCTTTAGACCTATCGATAGACTCAAATATAGTTAATGACCTTATTGACGAGACTGCAAACCTTATCTTTTCTGGCGGAAATCCAGTAGAAAACCGGATAGAAAAGAGGGTGGCTGAGGATGAATATGAAGCCAATCAAACGGAAACTGATTACACAGAAGAGCTAGAAGGGGCCCTTG
>Ga0208468_1000241_pt1 | contig 18073 bp, 14 predicted proteins | sample DeeseametaMP0960_FD_184198 | JGI IMG/M metagenome (GOLD analysis project Ga0208468, IMG submission 184198) | Marine microbial communities from the Deep Indian Ocean - MP0960 (SPAdes) | ecosystem: Environmental > Aquatic > Marine > Oceanic | place: East of Madagascar, South Indian Ocean... | reverse complement strand
AATACTCGCGGATAAGGAAATCATTAAAAATAGTACGCAAGCCAGCGAGCTGGGTTCTAATGGAGTGCGAGGTGAACATGAGCCTAAATGAGCAGTTATTTGCACGCGCTCGGCCAATTCAGCTGGCTAATACCTCACGCGTCTTCATTGCCGTAATAAGCTTGGCTCTTGCCGCAACGGCTTGGGCCAATTGGGCGGTGCTGGATGAGCAGGTCCGTGCAACGGGTAAGGTTATCGTGTCAAGCCGCTCCCAAATAGTGCAGGTTGTTGATGGCGGAGTGCTCGAGAGCCTCGCCGTGAGAGAGGGGGATGTGGTTAACGCCGGCGACATACTAGCCGAGCTGGACCGCACGCGTTTTGCGGCCAATGCAGCCGAGACTCGCTCCAAAGTATTGGATCTAACGGCAAATGTGGAACGCTTACGCGCTGAGCTCAACGGTACACCGCTGAAATTTAGTGATGCCGTAGCAAGGGAGAGCGATCTCGCCGACCGACAAAAGAACCTGCATACGCGGCGCCTGCGTCAGCAGCGCGAAGAGCGAGTCAGTGTCAAAAAATCACTGCGACTTGCACAGGAAGAGCTAAGTGCATTGCAACAGTTGGCGCTCACGGGTGATGCCTCTCAGTCAGAAGTGTTATCGGCGCGGCGCCAAGTGGTTGAGCTCACCGCTGAGCTTACTAACAGGCAAAATGAATATCGTCGCGACGCACAAAAAGAATTGGCGAGCACTCAGGCAGAGTTGGAACAAACTTTGCAAATATACAAACAGCGCCAGGAGGCGCTTGCGGCCACGACTATTCGAGCACCGATGGCTGGCAGCGTTAAAAATATTCGCATTACCACGTTAGGGGCGGTGCTTAAAGCGGGCGATGAACTTTTGCAGATAGTGCCCTCAGATGAGCCCTTGCTAATAGAAGTACGTATTTACTCAAAAGACGTGGCCTTTGTCAGGCCGGGTCTCAGAGCGAATGTGAAGCTAGACGCTTATGACTCCAGCATCTATGGCGCGCTGGAAGGTGAGGTGGTGTATGTGAGCCCTGACACCATTGATGAGGATCTTCGCCAAAACGAAGACCCTTACTACCGCGCTCAGGTAAAAATCACTAAGTTTCCCGAGGCGTCGAAGCAAGAAAAAATAGAAGTGATACCAGGTATGACGGCAACGGCGGAGATTATTACCGGCCATAGAACGGTTGCGCAGTATATTCTTAAGCCCTTGCGTCGCGGCAGTGCCGAGGCACTAACCGAGCGCTAAAAAAGTTTTATTATCTTGTAGCGTTTTTATGGCATTGTACTATGCTATAAAAACTCAAAAAATAAAGTGTGGTGTCGCTTTAAATATTAAATTAGATTGTTAATAGTGCATCATTAAAGTGCGCTGTAACAAACTGGAAAGCGAAAAGATTTAATTAAAGATAAAATCTTTCGAGCAGCTTTGCTGGGTATTGACGTGTTGACAACGCTGACGTACCTTTCAAGCTCGAAAAAATTTATGTCAAGCCGGTACTCGTACATACCGGCGTTACGCAAGTCTGTTTCAAGGATTGAGTACAGCGCGTAACACGGCAGGCAAGGAGCCTGCTATTGACCAGAATACTGATTGCAAAATCAGTTGCTGTAGAGATTCCGGCGGATGTCGGATAGTACTCGTACCCAGGGAGATACAAATGAAAAAGCAAGGAACGCGTGAGCAAATTACAGTGGATGTGGATACGACTACTGTCGACACATTGTCTGCCGAATTGGCAGCTGCTGTAGCCCCCCAAGCCGATCTAGAAACCGCACCTGTAGAAGGCCTCTTCGACGATGAGAAGAAGCTGGAAGAGGACGTGGCGCTTAGCGAAGGCGCAATTCAAACTGAAGCCGTAGAAGTTGCTGCTGCCGACAATGGCGTTGCGGCAATGGTTCTGGCTGACACCAACGCACAGTCATCTGGCGGCGCATCAACCGGTGGTTCCGCGGCTGGCGGCATGTCTACAGGTATGTGGGTCGCAGCCGGCGTTGGTGCAGCGGCAGTGGGTTATGCCGTAGCTGACGACGATGACAGTGATGGCGGTAGTAAAAGCAGTGACAATAACAACCCAGACCCTACCCCCGAAACGTACACCGTGTCGGCCAGCGGTGTGGATGTACTTGAAGGCGATCAAGGCGATAGCAACCAGTTGACCTTCACTCTGACCTTAGACAAGGCACCTGTCGGTGAAAGCGTAAAGGTCACCGTGGTTGCCGGAGCTGGCGACGTCGATGGGGCCTCAGTCGGTCAGGACTTCAAGGCCTTCGCTCAGGATGTTGTGTTTGCTGAAGGTGAAACAACCAAGATCATTACGGTCGATGTGAATGGCGACACTGATTTTGAGGCAGACGAATCGGTTAAATTGACAATTACTGGGTCACAATTAACTACAGCGACAACGGTTGAGGCGCTCATTATCAATGATGAGACCAACGAATTAAAAACAACCTTAGACGATGACACTATTGTGGGTACTTCGCTGGATGATGAAATCCAATCAGGTACAGTTAATGGTGGTAATGGCCTCGGTGCCTCTCATACCCTCGGCACAGCCGACACTATCGATGGTAAAGAAGGCTTTGATACCCTTAAATTGTCTGACAATACCGGTGGTGGCGGTTTCGTCGGAGGGCCTTCTGAACTCACTCTGAACTCTGCATCAGTCGAGCGATTAGAAGCCAAGATTACCGGCGGTACCGATACAATCCTCGATATGTCAGGTTCTAATGATTACCAAGAAATTGTTAACACCTCGCAGGCAGGCAACACCTTCGAAGTTAATGGTTTGAATGATGATGTTAAGTTCATTCAGCAAGATGGTGCGTCAACGACCATTGTGAGCTATTCGCAAAATGGTCTGCAAGCTATAGACAATGAATTAGATATCGCCATGAATAATGCCAATGGCGCGCAGTTTGTCTTCAATTCTGCACAAACGGTTGGCATTGATACCCTGAATTTGGAAGTTAACGGTCCGGCCGCTAACCCATCGTCGATCGTCACCTCTTTTGGTAACAGCACTATCCAAGACGTTGACGGCCTGACTACCGTGAATCTATCTGGTAACGGCAATGTAGCAGGTGTTGGTAATTTAGCAGAGGATGCGACGCCAGCTATCTTCAACGATGTGACCACCTTCGATGCCTCTGGCTTAGAAGGAACACTGGATATTAACTTGCTAGGCGATGCGGGCGCTCCTCCGTTAGCTGATCGCAATATCACTTTCACTGGTGCACAGGATGATACGTCGCTGGTTATTGGTCAGGGCAATAACACAGTGAACTTCCAGGGCGGCGATGATCTGCTGGTGCTGTCGTCAACCGGCTTTAACGGAAACGACTCGGTAGATGGCGGTGCAGGTAACGATAGTCTGGAGATCCATTTCAATGACACTATTTCTGCCGCAGCAGGTGGTGTATTGCCTAATGGTACCACCCCAAATGGATTGGATGATGCATCTGATGGCGTAGTGCAAGCGATCAATAACGCTACAAATGTTGAAAACTTGATTGTCGATGTATGGACTCAAACCACGGAAGATGTAGACCTTGATGCAGCATTGATTGCAAACTTCACTGGCTTTGTTTTTGACGATACCTTTGCTGATGGTGGGCTTGCCAATGTTCAAGACGCGGATATTAGCGATGTAACGGTTGACAATGTTCGAGACGTGAACACCTTCACTTTTGCAACAGACCGCGTGGATGACACGAAATTCAACGCCGCAGCAGGTAACAATACGCTGAATATTTCGCATATGGGTAGTGATGCTTCAAATGCGTTCAATGATAACGATAGAATCGACAATGTTGAGGCGAATGGCTTCAGCCAAGTCAATATCGAGCTTATCAATACGAATGTTGACGATCTCACTACCGGTGTGGATGAAACTGGTCGTAATCAAATTGATGATCTGTATGTTGAGGACGGTTCTACAACCACGCTGACAGGTCAGACCGGGCAAGTCGATATAGAGGTGGATCAAGCGGTGGCTTCGGCTGCGTCTGCTGCTCACAATATTACTTTTGATGCGAGTGGACTTCAGACTTCAGGTGATCGTACGCCGGGCGCTACTAACCCGAATGACTTTGCAAACTACTTTGAGTTTTACGGCGAAAACGTTACTTTCTTCGGTACTCAGCAAGACGATGACGTACTTGCCTCGGACGGTGCTGACGCTATTAATGGTAACGGCGGTGACGACTTCATCGTTGCTCGCGCCGGAGACGATGTTGTTCAAGGCGGCGCAGGTAATGATCGAATTTACGCTGGCGAGACCTCTGCACGAGGGGTAGCTGAAGGTATCGATAAATTAGATGGCGGCGATGGTAATGACACCTTCTACTTCCAAGTGGCGGACGTGGGCGGTGGTATTGATGCAGGCTTGACCTCTGCTGATGAAGTGAGCGGCGGTGCCGGCACCGACAGCGTTGAGTTGTTGAATGCTGCAGTAGACCTTCGCGACGGCGTATTTAATAACTGGAGTGGAGTCGAAAATTTAACGCTATCCGATATCACGTTGTTTGGCGGCGCGACGCAGAACTTGTTAACCATTAACCAAATTGCTAATGATCGTGGTATCAACAATATCACCGGTAGCAGCCTTATTGATGAGATTATCGTAGGGGAAGGTTTTGTTAACGACCTGCTGATTGATCTGAGCGATGGTGGTGACGACATTCTCAATGGTGGTGCAGGTACTGCGACAGCGGCAAAAGGTGCTATCACGGTTTTCTCCACAGCGAGTGAGATCGACCAGTTCGATGATTTAGTCTTTGGCGACAGTAAGTCAGATACTGTTCAGCTCGAAGCTGACAATGGTAATGCAAACCTTGATGGCGTGCGTTCAGCCGAATTCGTGAAGCTTCAGTCTAGCGTTGCTGGGCGTGATGTAGATGTCGATATTACCGACAACGCTGTTGTAAATAGCCTTTCTGCAGGGGTAAATACCCTGACAGTAGATGGCAGCGACATGCAGAATGCGCTGGATGCTTTCGGAAATATTGTCGATTCTGCTGACATCACCCTGGATGCTTCAGCATTAACCAGCGCGAAATCAATCACTGTGATTGGTGGTGAAGGTAATGACCTCTTCATGACTGGAAGTGCCAATGACGTGATCAATGGTGGTGCAGGTAATGATGAAATCAATGCTGGCGGAGGTGCTGATATATTAAGCGGCGGCGATGGCAATGATACTTTTGTCTACGATGAGTTAGGTGACTCTGCGGGTGTGACAATCGATACAATTATGGGTTTTGTATCGGCAGGTCTAACTGACCAAATTGCCGTGGATGATGCAATGTTTAGCTCAGTAGTAGCAATTACTGGTCATGCCTTTGGCGGTAATCAAGCTAGTTTTGGTGCGGCTCAAGGTGCTACGACTGATGGTGATGGCATCATTGACTACGTTTTCCAGTCGGATACCAGCACTTTGTGGGTGGACGCTAATGACGACGGCACGCTGAATGCTAATGACCTTCAGATCGTGCTCGATGGCGTGACAGCGATTCAGGCCAATGATGTTGTTGTGGTCTAATTAGTCTAATGGCCGCCGGCTGGCGGCATTGAACAATCCCTGTTGTGCGCAACAGGGATTTTTTTTACCTGAAAACGGAGTTGTGATGAGTAGTCAAGAAACCATTACCATTGATGGAAAAGAATACGACTTGGAATCACTGAGTAGTGAAGCGAAAAATCAGCTTATGAATGTGCGAGTGGCCGATCAAAAGATCGCGACAACTCAACAGGATTTGGCAGTACTGCAAACAGCCCGCAATGCCTATGCTCGCGCATTGTCAGAAGCCCTGCCAAAAGTGAATCAATAATCGCTTGTGTAAGCTGAGTAACAAAGCCGCTGTAGCGGCTTTTTTTATGGCTCGTTGTTCGTGGGGCGCCAAGCCGCTTGCCTCTTGCCATTGCCTTGCCCCCACCCTACACTGACAAACTCTTGTCGGGGCGCCCGTCACGGCCAAATCGGCCAGGGCTGAGATCGCATAGCGAGTCCCGTTGCACCTGATCTGGATAATGCCAGCGTAGGGAACAAGGTCGCCTCAGTCATATTCCGTCTCTACTGACGATCTGCTCCCTGTGTTTACAACACTGAGCGCCTACGTGCGCGGGGGGAATAATGAGTTCATCTGAATATCCGTTGCTGCGTGAAACTGCGCAAGTCGATGCCGCTGCCGTTGAGCCCCTGCCGGGTTCGTCAAAGATTTATGTTGAAGGGAGTCGTTCTGACCTCCGGGTCCCCATGCGGGAAATCAAGTTGACGGCGACGCCTGTGCAAGACCCTGACGGTTCCACTCGCTTGGAGCCCAATGCGCCGGTGCGGGTTTACGATACCTCTGGTCCGTACACTGATCCCGCGGCGAGCATTGATATTCGCAAGGGCTTAGCGCCAATTCGCGAGCAGTGGATATTGGATCGCGATGACACCGAGCTGCTGAGCAGTGACAGCTCTGAATATACCCGTCAACGCGCCGCCGATTTGAGCCTTGAACAGCTGCGGTTTGACTTAAAGCGCCGCCCGCGTCGCGCGAAAGCGGGTCAGAACGTTAGCCAAATGCATTACGCTAAGCGCGGCATCATCACACCCGAGATGGAATACATCGCCATACGAGAAAACATGGCACTGGCGCAGGCGCGTGAGTCGGGGGAGTTGGCGGTGCAGCATCCGGGACAATCCTTTGGGGCGAGCATTCCCAAAGAAATTACCCCCGAGTTTGTTCGCGACGAGGTCGCTCGCGGTCGCGCCATTATTCCGGCCAATATTAACCACCCTGAACTGGAGCCGATGATTATCGGCCGTAACTTCCTGGTAAAGGTGAATGGCAATATCGGTAATTCCGCACTGGGTTCGTCCATTGAGGAAGAGGTTGCCAAACTCACCTGGGGCATTCGCTGGGGTGCCGACACCATGATGGATTTGTCGACGGGCAAAAATATTCATGAAACCCGCGAGTGGATTGTGCGCAATTCGCCTGTGCCGGTGGGTACTGTGCCGATTTACCAGGCGCTGGAAAAAGTCGACGGCATCGCCGAGGACCTCACCTGGGAGATCTTCCGCGATACGCTGATAGAGCAGGCCGAGCAGGGCGTGGATTACTTTACGATCCACGCAGGCGTGTTGCTGCGTTACGTGCCGCTAACGGCGAAGCGCGTAACCGGCATTGTGTCGCGCGGAGGCTCGATCATGGCGAAGTGGTGTTTGGCCCATCACAAAGAAAACTTCCTTTACACCCACTTTGACGACATCTGCGAAATCATGAAGGCCTACGATGTGTCGTTTTCGCTGGGTGATGGGCTTCGCCCTGGCTCGGTTGCCGACGCCAATGACGAGGCGCAGTTCGGCGAGCTGCGTACCTTGGGTGAGTTGACCAAGAAGGCGTGGAAGCACGATGTTCAGGTGATGATTGAAGGCCCCGGTCACGTGCCGATGCAGATGATCAAAGAGAATATGGACGAGCAGCTAAAGCACTGTGACGAGGCGCCGTTTTATACACTGGGGCCGCTCACTACCGATATCGCGCCGGGCTACGACCACATTACCTCGGGCATTGGCGCGGCGCAGATCGGCTGGTATGGCTGCGCCATGCTGTGTTACGTCACTCCGAAAGAACACTTGGGCTTACCCAATAAGGATGATGTAAAAACCGGCATCATTACCTACAAAATTGCGGCGCATGCGGCCGACTTAGCCAAGGGGCATCCCGGCGCGCAATTGCGTGATAACGCCTTGAGTAAAGCGCGCTTTGAATTCCGCTGGGAGGACCAATTCAACCTGGGGCTCGATCCGGACACCGCGAGGGAGTTTCACGACGAAACCCTGCCCAAGGAGTCCGCGAAAGTCGCACACTTCTGCTCAATGTGTGGGCCAAAGTTCTGTTCGATGAAAATCACTCAAGATGTGCGTGATTACGCTGCAAAGCTGGAATCAGGCGATATCGAGCAGGAGATGGCGAAAAAGTCTGCCGAGTTTAAAGAGCAGGGTAGTGAAATCTACCACAAGGTGTAGGCGCGCATGAGCGCAATGTCTATTGCCGTTGTTGGTGGCGGTTTGCTGGGGCGCTTGCTCGCCTGGAAGTTGCTGCAGCGTGGGCACCGGCTCTGTATCTTTGAACGCGGTAGTCGCGCTGCCGAGCAGAGCGCGGCGCGTATCGCCGCGTCGATGCTGGCGCCGTACACGGAAGTGGCGAGCGCCGAGCGTCAGGTTTTCGATTGGGGCTTGCGCGCTCTCGCGTGGTGGCCACAGCACATTGCTGAGCTGAACGAAGCAACCGGCGTGGATATCACATGCCGCGTTGATGGCAGTGTTGTCGTTGCTCACGAACTGGACCAGTCCACACTGGCGCATTTTCTCCAGCAGTTGCAGGCGGTCGTGCCCGATCATTTAGCCGATGTTGAGCAACTTTCTGCGGCGCGCCTCGCGGAACTGGAGCCGGAGTTAGCGGGTCGTTATCGCAACGGTTTGTTCCTGCCTCACGAGGGCTACCTCGATAACAGCGCGCTACTTCGTGCTCTCGATCACGCCATCGCCGATCTTTCAGGCCAGTGGCACGAGCATGTCGACGTTACTGATATTGAGCCGGGGCGTTTGTATGCGCAGGGCCGCTGGCAAGATTTTGATTGCGTCGTCGACTGTCGCGGGATTGGTGCCAAGGGACAATTGGCGGGGCTGCGGGGCGTGCGCGGTGAGGTATTGTGGCTGCATGCGCCAGAGGTGAACTTACAGCGGCCAGTGCGCTTGATGCACCCGCGCTACAAGCTTTACGTCGCGCCACGGCCGGATAATCGCTATGTGATTGGTGCCACGGAGATCGAGAGCGAGTCGATGGCGCCGGTGACCGTGCGCAGTCATCTGGAGCTACTGTCGGCGTTGTACAGCTTGCACAGTGGTTTTGCGGAAGCGGAGGTAGAGCATGCCTGGTCGCATTGCCGGCCGGCGATGCCAAACAACTTACCGGTGGTCATGGCTGAGCCGGGCCGTTTGGTAGTGAACGGCCTCTATCGTCACGGCTACCTGCTCAGTCCTCATGTCGTGGAGCAGGCATTGGAAAAATTTGATCAAGGTATGTGTGAACGGGTCCGAGCGTCATGATCGCCGTCAGTGTGAACAATCAGCAGAAACAGTGCGACAAGCAGAAGTCCCTGGCGGCGCTGCTTCAAGAATGGGGCTTTGAAAGTGGCAAGGTTGCGGTTGCCGTAAACGGTGATTTTGTGCCGCGTTCACGCTATGGCGAGCACCGCTTGCGCGATGGCGATCAGCTAGACGTGCTGGCCCCCGTGCAAGGTGGCTAGCGCTCGTGTGCTCGAAAATTGAGGAATAAAGCATGTCTGTAGATCGGCAGGACTCGTGGAGCCTCTACGGTAAGTCGTTTACCAGTCGCCTGTTGATAGGGAGTGCGCTGTACCCGTCACCGCAGGTGATGTGCGAGGCTATTTTGGCCTCGGGCGCTGAAATTATTACCGTCGGTCTGCGCCGTCAGTCGCCTGAACAAGGCGGCGGCGAGGCATTTTGGCAGCAAATTAAAAGCCTTGGGAAAACCCTGTTGCCGAACACCGCCGGCTGTCACACCGTGAAAGAGGCGGTGACGCTCGCGCAAATGAGCCGCGAGCTTTTTGAGACGGACTGGTTGAAATTGGAAGTTGTTGGTGACGACTACAATTTGCAGCCGGATCCAATCGCCACTATCGAAGCGGCCCAACAATTGAGCAAGATGGGCTTTAAGGTCTTCCCGTATTGCACTGACGACCTGGTTGTTTGTCAGCGTCTGCGCGATGCCGGCTGTGAGGTGCTGATGCCCTGGGGCTCCCCTATTGGTACGGGAAGGGGGTTAATGAACCCCTATAACTTACAAACCATTCGTGAGCGCTTGCCGTCATTGCCGTTGATCGTGGATGCCGGCATCGGTAAACCGTCTCATGCCGTACAGGCAATGGAGCTTGGATACGACGGCATATTGCTCAATACCGCAGTTGCCCAGGCCAGTCAGCCGGTCACCATGGCCGAGGCGTTTCGCGATGCACTCTCTGCGGGCCGCAAAGCGTATCGCGCGGGTGCAATGCCAGCTCGGCAAACCGCCTCGCCGTCGACACCGACGCTCGGTATGCCGTTTTGGCACCAATAATCATCGTCGCGGCGCGAGGCCGGTACCGATAGCAAAGCACTGCTATTATCAGTGGTAGGCGGGTGTCGCGCCCCAACCCATTTCAGCACAGGAAGTCTTCATGTTAACGATCCATCATCTTGGTCTCTCTCGCTCCGACCGGATTATCTGGTTGGCGGAGGAGCTCGGTCTTGAATACCGCTTGGTTAAGCACGATCGCGATCCAGAGACATTTCGCTCGCCACCCTCGCTTTGGGAGGTCAGCCCGATGGGGAAAGCGCCGGTCATTGAAGATGATGGCCTGGTGATCCCGGAATCCGGCGCCATTGTGGAATATTTGCTCGACAAGTATGGCGAGGGTCGCCTGCGGCCGGCCGCCGGGACACCGGAATATATTGAGTATCTGCACTGGCTTCATGCGGCCGAGTCAACGCTGATGACGCCGGTGCTGATGAATATGATCGCCGGCATGAGTGGCGTGGATAACCCCGCCTACAATAGCTTTGTGCACGGCGAATTTGAGACGGTACTCGGGTATATGGAGGGGGTGCTGGCGAACAGGGAGTACATTGCCGGTGAATTTAGCGCTGCCGATATTATGGTCGCCTTTCCGTTGATGATGCTCGATTCGCCGTTGATTCCAGGGCCGGCGGGCGGCGATGTGCTTGGCTCCTACGCCAATATTCAGGCGTATCTATTGCGCCTGCGCGACCGGCCGATGTGGCTCAAGGCCGAAGCCATATTTCGTCCAGAGTAGGGAAACCCCACGGTTAATCAGAGGTAAAAAGGCCTTATGGCGAGTCATTCAAAGCCCATTGCATGGACGATTGCCGGCTCAGATTCCGGTGGCGGAGCCGGTATTCAGGCGGACTTGGCCAGCTTTCACGATTTTGGCGTGCACGGCTGTTCAGTGGTTACGGCATTAACTGCGCAAAATAGTTTTACGGTTGGGCATGTGGCTATTACGCCGCGTCGAGCGCTGGCTGCGCAAATTAATGCGCTCGACAGTGACCTGCAGGCGGCGGCGATAAAGCTGGGAATGCTCGGCGGCGAAGATGTTGTTGAGATGGTGGCAAAGTACCTGGCTGACTATCGCGGCTTTGTGGTTTGTGACCCCGTTATGGTGTCTACCAGTGGCGGTCAGCTGATGGAAGACGGTGTCAGCGAGGCGTTGATCGAAAAAATCTTGCCGCGCGCCGACCTGCTGACCCCAAACATCAGCGAAGCCGAAACCCTGCTCAATCGTGAGATTAACTCCCCGGCTGACGTAGAGCGTGCCGCCCAGGATATCGTGGTGTTAGGCGCCCGTTCGGTGCTGCTAACTGGCGGGCACCTGAGCACCGATGATGGCTGTCGTCACGACTATTGGACCGATGGCGAGAGTGGCTTCTGGCTGAGTGGCGAAAATATCGACACACTCAATACCCACGGCACTGGCTGTACGCTATCGTCGGCGATAGCGGCGCTGATCGCTCGTGGCTACGAATTGGCTGATGCCTTAGTCATTGCTAAGGCCTATGTCAGTCAGGGACTGCGTTTGGCTGTGCAGCTCGGTGGTGGCCCCGGCCCGGTTGTACACCTGGGCTGGCCGCAGCGGCTGGAGGACTTTCCACGTTTGAGTCGGCAGTTGCCCGCCGCGCCGATTCAGGCGTTTCCCGATTGTGGCGGCGAACTGGGTTTGTACCCGGTGGTGGACAGTACTGAGTGGCTGGAGCGCCTGCTGCGTGCCGGTGTTAAAACGATCCAGTTGCGCATTAAAAACCCCGAGCAGAGCAATCTCGATGAGGAAATTCGGCGCGCTGTTGCACTGGGCCAACAATACAGCGCGCGGGTGTTTATTAATGATTACTGGCGCCAGGCGATTGACGCCGGGGCCTATGGCGTACACCTGGGCCAGGAAGACCTGGATATTGCCGACATTGGCGCTATCGCCGCTGCTGGCTTGCGCTTGGGTGTGAGCACGCACAGCTACTATGAAATCGCTCGTGCCCATGCGCTGTCACCCAGTTATATCGCGATTGGCCCGGTCTACCCGACGACTAGCAAGGTGATGCGCTTTGGGGCTCAGGGCCTGACTCAGCTTAAGCGTTGGGTCGATATCCTGTCGCCGAGTTATACCCTTACTGCGATAGGCGGGATCGACCGCCGCCGGGCCCCCGACGTGCTGGCGACGGGCGTTGGGAGCTGTGCGATGATCACCGCGATTACCGAGGCGGATGACCCTGAGGCGGTGGTCGCCGAATTACTGGCGCTTCACTAGCGAAGCTTAGCAAGGTCGGTGTAAAAGTAGCGGTATAAGGCGCTGTGCTCCTCTTCGGGGGTTTGGCGCCAGCCATAGACCTTGGGCTTCTCGCGCTCGATCACCAATGTGCCGAACAACAACCAATCGTAGATCGCTAACAGGTTGCATAGGTTGCTCCCTGAATTTTTGCCACGGGCATGGTGATGGTGGTGCTGCGTCGGAAAGGTGAAAATGTGGCACAGGGCATACATGCTATTTCTCACCCAGGCCCAGCGGTGGTTGAGGAAATACAGGTCATAGTTCCAGTTCACGTGGTTGTGAGCCGCCCACAGGCCTTTGAACAGCGTGCCGATAATAAACACCTCTGTGAGCCCCAGGTATAGAGCTAAAAACTGGAACCAGTAATTGGGCATGATGAACCACCACAGCCAGTGCTCGACAAAGGTCTGCGTCACCGTTAATTGCCCCTTGCCGTCGTTACCGCCCGACAAATGGTGCGGGCGATGGCCGATCTTATAGAGGCCTTGCAGGCGTTGTAGCCAGCGCGATTTGGGCCGGCGGGCGTGGGCAAACCAGTGTCCAAGGCCGTGGAACAGTTCCTCTAAGGCGATGTAGCCGATGAGGGTTGGCCAGAAGTAATCACTTACCAACCAGCTTAGGCCGCCCTGATACTGAGGGATGATGAGGCCAGCGATCCAAGCGATGCCAAACAGCAGTGCTGGCCGTTGGATAAGCACCATGCCGGCGGCACTCAGTCCCGCCATTTGCCAATCTTCCTTGCTTTTGCGCTCGGCGCGGGCGCGGCCACTGAGCCATTCCCATAGGGCAAAAACAATTATAAATAGTGTCACGAAATGCGCAGGTTGCAGTGTCATGGCAGCTCCTTGTTACTGTTATATGCGGCTGATGTAGACAGGTTACGGGATTTGAGGTATTTGTAAATTTGATAATTTATATACCTAATATTTATGAAGCTGAATTTACGCTCGGTCGACCTTAATTTGCTCACGGTGTTTGAGGCCCTGCTGCGCGAACAAAATTTGTCTCGGGTGGCCGAGCAACTCGGCATGAGCCAGCCCGCTGTCAGTGCGGCCTTGCAGCGCTTGCGGCTGACCATGAAAGACGAGCTGTTTGTGCGCACCCGCAGCGGGATGCGGCCAACGCCACGGGCGATTGCCGCTCAGGCGGCCGTCGCCGAGGCCCTCGCACTGATTTCTGAAGCGCTTAGCGTGGAGCAAGTGTTCTCACCTGCCACCGCCGAGCGGGAATTCAGCCTGTTGGCTGACGGCTACATGGAAATGGCGGCGCTGGGGCCGCTGCTGCGCGCATTGCAGGGTTCAGGAGCGGGTCTGCGCTTGCGCAACGAGGTGCTGGACCAGCAAGACGTGGCCAAAGCCTTGTCTCGCCTGGAGTACGATGCAGTGATCGACTTTGTGCGGATTGAATCGGATAAAGTCTGCTCGGCGCTATTGGGTGAGCAAGAGCTGGTAGTGATTGCCGCCGGTGCCCACCCGCGTATCGCTGGCAGCCTGTCTGCGCAACAGTATTTTGCAGAGGGCCACATTTTGCTGCGCCAGCGCAGCCGTTACCGCAGCCAGCTTGAATTGGCACTGGGCGGGCAGAAGCTTGAGCGCCGGGTCGACCTTCATGTTCAGCACTTCGCGGCCATGCCGTCGGTGGTTGAGCAAACCGATGCCCTGGCGTCTATGCCCCGCGAACTCGCCAGGCGATACGCTGCGGCCTACGATATTCAGGTTCTGCCCTTTCCATTGCCGGTGCCGCCGATACCCGTCTGGCTGATGTGGCCACTAAGCCTGAACGGCGATGCAGGGCACCGTTGGTTTATTGAGTTACTTCGGCGTCAGCGATTGCCGGGTGCTGGCTAAGCTGTGGAGATAACGTATCGACCTGCGCTGTGTGGGTGCTACTATGGCGCGTAGCCAAACACAATAATCAGACAGAGCCATTTTTGAGATCGCGCGTATGAAACAGCTGGCGATAATTGCAGTTTTAATGGTGGCGGCTACGACAGCCAGCGCCAGCGAGTTGATTGTGCGCGGACTATTTAAAAACGCGGTGCTGCTGGAGATCAATGGCCAGCAACAATTAGTGCGCACCGGCAGCAGCCACCCGGGTGGGGCCAAAGTGCTGTCGGCGAATTCGCGATTTGCTCAGGTGCGCTATCAAGGCAAAACCCACCGCCTCACACTCAATAAACGTATTGGCACACTGTATGCCGAGAGCGAGCGCCAGGAAGTGGTGTTGCAGCGCAACAGCAACCGTGAATACCGAACGCGCCTGCAGATCAATGGTCGTAGCGCCGAGGCGGTGGTGGATACCGGCGCCACCAAAGTAGCAATGAGCGCTCGCCATGCCCGCCAATTAGGTATTCGCTACGACGACGCGCCAGTGGTTAGTATTGCCACCGCGTCTGGTGTCAGCCGCGGCTTTGCGGTGAAACTGGACAAACTGGCGGTAGGTGGCATAGAGCGCCACCATATTCCCGCTGTGGTGGTGGATGGTGAATACCCCCATGTAATACTGCTGGGAATGAGCTTTCTAGAGCATGTCGATCTTCAAGAACGCGGCAGTATTATGACCTTAAGTGCCCCCTAGGGCCTGTTAACACTAATTGAGATGCACCTGCTGGAGGTCATTTTTGCCTCCAGCTAGGCGGAGGAAGCGAAGTTTGGTGGGCCCAAACAAGCGACCGACAACAACGCTGGGGGCAAAAATGGCGCCAGCGCTCTGGGTTGCGGCTAAAAATCCACCATTCGTCGTTCATTTGGAATAAGCAAACCTCTCTTCTCATTCCTAGGTTGGAGAATTTTTAGCCGCAACAGGCGTAACTCAATTAGTGTTAACAGGCCCTGGCTGCCCCAATTGCGTATTCTGGCTCGCCTGCTGCGCGCGTCGCTGCTAAAATGCGCGACCGGATTTTTTCTTGGAGATGCCTGTGGCGGTCCGCTTTATTGAGTCCTCCAAGCTTCCCACCCCTTGGGGAGTGTTTGATATTCATGGTTTCGAGGACGCCGAACTCGGCAAAGAACACGTTGTATTAAGCCTCGGTGATATCGGCGACGGCCAGCCTGTGCTCGCCCGTATCCATTCAGAGTGCCTGACGGGTGACGCCCTGTTCAGTATGCGCTGTGACTGTGGCTCCCAGCTTCAGGCGGCGATGGAGAAAATTGCCGAGGAAGGTCGCGGTGCCATATTTTATTTGCGGCAAGAGGGCCGCGGCATTGGCCTGATGAATAAGATCCGCGCCTACAAACTTCAGGATGAAGGCGCCGATACGGTCGAGGCAAACGAACGCCTGGGCTTTGGTGCAGACATGCGTGATTACAGCTTGCTGAAAGTCATGTGCGAAGAGCTCGGTATCAGCAAAGTGCGCTTGATGACCAACAACCCTCGCAAGGTCAATGCGCTGACGGATCAGGGCGTCGACGTGGTTGAACGCCTGCCCTTGCAAACGGGGCAAAACCCTCACAATGCCAAGTATCTGGCAACAAAGTCCGGCAAACTGGGGCACTTGTTCTAGGCCCTGTTCACACTCATTGAGTTGCGGCGCTGTCACTAAACCGTAAGTGTATTGTCGCCGCTCAGTCATTGGCAGCCGATAGCCTCTCTCTCATCGTAAACAGAGAGAGTCAGCGCGGATGTCGCAACACATTTTAGTCCTTTACGATGGTAAGCCCGGACATTTTTCGCAGGCCCAGGGCGTAGCGCGGCTGCTTGCTCGGGGCCACCGGGGTGCCACCCAGATTCGCGCCATACGGGCGCGACCCAAGCTTAAGTTGCTGAACCGACTATTGCGACTACTGGCCGCGATGAATCAACCCTGGGCGCAGCGGCTGGTGTCTATCGCATACCGCTGTGATGAATTGCCGGATATCGCACCGGATATTGTTGTGTCCTTCGGTGGCAATGTGTTGGCGCTGAATATTGCGCTGAGCCAGCATTGGCGCTGCCGCAATGTCGTGATCGGAAATTGCTATAGCCTGCCTGCCAATGCCGTTTCGGCAAATGTCACCGCGTTTCCCACCGCTTCAGCTAGCAGCGCCTGGCAGCAGTGCAATGTTTCCAGCCGGGTAGCACTTTGCAAAACCGATGCCGAGAAAAATACCCGTGCAGGTAGCCTGTTGTCAGAGCAAGCTGAGCGTCCGCTGTGGGCGATGCTGGTGGGGGGCGATGGCAGCGGCCTGCGCTATCAGGAGAGTGATTGGCATCAGCTGGGGCAGGCGATGGCGGCGGTCGCCACGCGCCACGGCATTCAGTGGCTGCTTACCACGTCGCGCCGCAGCGGCCAGCAAGCGGGAGAGATCCTCGGCGGCTACCTCAACGAGAAGAACTGCTTGTCATCCATTGTGTATCAGGGGGCAAGTAGTCCGAACGCCGATGCCTACTTAGGGGCAGCAGAGCGCGTCTTTTGCACGGAAGATAGTTTGAGCATGGTGAGCGAGGCGGTGGCAATGCACAAACCGGTAATCGGCTTGCGCCCGGCGAATTCGGTGATTCGCGGAAGCCACTTGCGATCGTTGCTGTATTTGCAGAGCCAGGGCTTGGTTGAGCGCTGGGCGATCGCTGATCTTGAGTCGTACCTGCCAAGCACATTCATGCCGCGGCGCTCCTATGAGCAGCACCTCGACAGCCTTTGCCAGCGTTTGCAGGCGCGCCTGTCGATTACTGAGTCCGTTGAGGGGGAGGCCTTACCGGCGAGGCCGGCTATGCCGGAAGTCGCCGCGCGTTAGTTCAGCTTTGCAGTTGCTGTTGAATGCTTTGGGCGATGCCCTCGGCGTCCAGACCGAGCTGGCTGAGCAGAGTAAGGTGGTTGCCGTGGTCGACGAAGGTGTCGGGCAGGCCGAGCTGCAATACCGCGACGTTCACGCCGCGCTGATGCAGGTATTCCGTTACCGCACTGCCTGCGCCACCAGCGATCACGTTCTCTTCAACGGTGACGATCAGCGAGTGCGTCGCAGCGAGCTGGTCAATTAGCTCGGTATCCAGTGGTTTAACGAAGCGCATATCTGCAACGCTAGCGTTGAGCTTTTCTCCCGCTTCCTGGGCAGCTGTTAAAAGTGTGCCAAAACTCAGAATCGCGACCTCGCCACCTTCGCGTATTTTTCGACCTTTGCCGATCTCCAGGGTCGCCATCTCTGTTGCCGGTATAACTCCTGGGCCGGTGCCGCGGGGGTAGCGCACAGCCGCTGGCCCTGGGTAGTGATAGGCGGTATGAAGCATTTGTCGGGTTTCGTTTTCGTCGGCGGGCGCCATTACGACCATGTTGGGAATGCAGCGTAAGAAGCTGAGGTCAAAGGCACCTGCGTGGGTGGGGCCATCCTCTCCGACCAGGCCCGCTCGGTCGATGCCGAAGGTCACATCAAGGTTTTGCAGGGCAACATCGTGGATCAGTTGGTCGTAGGCGCGCTGGAGAAACGTTGAATAAATTGCGACAACCGGCTTCAAGCCGTCACAGGCCATACCGGCAGCAAGCGTAACGGCGTGTTGCTCAGCGATCGCAACATCGTAAAAGCGCTCTGCATAGCGCTCTGAGAAGGCAACCATTCCAGAGCCTTCGCACATTGCCGGCGTGATGCCCACCAGTTTGTCGCAGGCCTCGGCTTGGTCGCACAGCCATTGACCAAAAATATCCTGGTATTTAGGTTTGCTAACAGGGGTCGCCGGTTTTTTGCTTGCGGCGGGGGGGT
>Ga0208468_1000233_pt1 | contig 18503 bp, 12 predicted proteins | sample DeeseametaMP0960_FD_184198 | JGI IMG/M metagenome (GOLD analysis project Ga0208468, IMG submission 184198) | Marine microbial communities from the Deep Indian Ocean - MP0960 (SPAdes) | ecosystem: Environmental > Aquatic > Marine > Oceanic | place: East of Madagascar, South Indian Ocean... | reverse complement strand
GGTAATAAACAGCCGCACAGGCACCATTGTTATTGGCAGTGACGTTCGCTTGTTACCAGCAGCAATTACTCACGGCGGGCTAACGGTGACCATCTCTGAAAATCAGCAAGTTTCTCAACCTAACGCATTTGGTGAAGGGCAGACTGCCGTTACCACTCAGTCGATTGTTGATGTCGATTTGGCAGATAGCCGCATGTTTAAGTTTGAGCCAGGCGTTACTCTGGACCAGCTTGTGCGCGCGGTCAATGAGGTGGGCGCTGCGCCGGGCGATTTAATGGCAATTTTGGAAGCATTACGTCAAGCAGGCGCGTTGCGTGGAGAGCTCGTTATTATTTAAAACGAGCAAAGAGCATTTACGAGACGTTAGTAAAAATAAGGTCACAGCGGAATAAGCACGATGGAATCACTTAGCACAAAAAGTCAGCTTGATATGGCTCGCAATGTCCACGATATGGGCAGCATAAACAAAATGCGTGAAGCTATAGCGTCGGGCGACGAGACGGTATTGCAAGAAGCTGCCCAGCAGTTTGAAGCGATATTTGTGCAAATGATGTTGAAATCAATGCGTAAAGCGCAAGATGCCCTTGCTGACGAAAATAGCCCATTTAATTCGCAGCAAGTTAAATTTTATCGTGATATGCACGACCAGCAGCTTGCCACTGACTTAACCTCCGGAGGTGGTTTGGGTTTGGCTGATGTTATTGTTAAACAGTTAGGTCAAACTGAGGATAGCTATACGCCTGCCAGTGTAATCAGAAGTGACGGCGACATTTCTTCGCTTAATCGAAACCGTGAATACAAAGTCGCTGAGGCACAAAATATTGCACTTTCCTCTAACTCAATTAAAACACAATTGGCACAAAAAGATGCCATGTTTGAAAGCCCAGAACAGTTTATTGAGAGCCTTATGCCTATTGCCGAAAAAGTTGCGGCAAAGTATGGCATGGATCCAAAAGCAATAGTTTCGCAAGCGGCTGTAGAAACGGGGTGGGGAAAATTTGTTATCCACAAATCCGACGGCACTAGCTCGCACAATTTATTTGGCATAAAAGCCAACAAAGGCTGGCAAGGTGAGCAGGCAGTAGTGGATACATTAGAATTTAACAATGGGCTACCTCAAAAACAAAAAGCAGCGTTTAGGTCTTACTCGTCGGTAGAAGATGCGATGGAAGATTACGGACGTTTTATTACCACACAGCCTCGCTATAGCCATGCAGTGGAAAATGCTTCTGACGCTGCGCGTTACACAAATGCGCTTCAAGAGGCGGGCTACGCTACCGACCCTGAATATGCCAGTAAGATAATGGCTGTTTATAACAGCGAACGTCTTAGCGCGTTAATTCCGTAGTCTAGGGGCCATAGGTGAGGAGAATGCAGTGAGTTCTGTTGATTTATATTCATTAGCTACAAGTGGCGTAAATGCCAGCAGTAAACTACTGCAGACCACCAGTAACAATATCGCCAACGTCAACACGCCAGGCTACGTTCGCGAGCGCACCGAGCTTCAAAACAGTCAGGTTTTTGGTGTGGAGATTGGCAACACCGAGCGGGTAATCAACGTATTTGCACAGAACCAGTTACGTCGCGATATCACTGCAGTAGGGGAACTCGAAGCCTTTTCTAGTAAAACTACAGCAATTGATAACCTGCTAGCCAGTGAAGCGAACTCAATTTCAAAAGGGGTGAGTGAGTATTTTTCTGCGTTACAAACGGCCGCCGATGACCCAACTAATTTAGCGTCTCGTGAGCAAGTACTGAGTAAATCTGAGTCCCTGTACAACCGAATGAGGACCTTATCGGATTACATGCTAGAAAAAGAAGAAGAACTCAATTTAGAGTTCACTTCAATGGTGAACAGAGCGAATACCTTGATTGGCAATATTGGCGACTTGAACCGCAACATAGTTATCGCCAACGGCAACAATACGAGCGATCAACCAAGCGCTCTGCTCAACGAAAGAGACCAGGCCATTGACGAGCTTGCTTCTATCATGGGTATTACGGTTAAAGAAAGCACTACACAAAATGGTGCTGTAACCATTAATCTTACGTCAGGTGAGTCACTCGTTCTTGAAAACGGTGCATTTAACCTTTTTGAGTTAAGCTCTAGTGCCGATTTAACTACTAAAGAAATTAAGTTAGAAACTGACTTTGGCTCACAAACAAAGAACAATGCATCGTTACGAATTCTGGAAAGTGACCTCGGCGGCGCATTGGGTGGGTTGTTTGAGTATCGCAATGAAGTGTTAGGGCCAACAATGCGTGACGTCGGTCAACTTTCTATTGCGTTTGCAGATGCGATGAACACGCAGAATAAACTGGGTATGGATTTAGATGGTCAAATTGGTGGCAATATTTTCGATATCCCTTCGTTTAGAGGTTTAGCTTATGAAGATACCATTGGCGACTATGTTGTCACTGCGCAGCTTACCGAGGGTAAAGGTGCTGAGTTAACTGACGCCGACTACCGAATTGAGGTCATGGCAGTATCTGCAGGCGTACCAACCCAAATCAAAGTAACGCTATTAAACCCAGATGGTACGCCTAAAAAAGATGGGATGGGGCAGAATATTGTTGACCCTAGTGTTGCAGTAACAGCGGGCTTTGCAGAATTAGATGGCGGTATAGAAGTCGACTTCTCTGGAACAGATGCATATACCGTTGGTAATGAGTTCTTGATTCAGCCGACGAAAAATGTAGCGTCCAACATTGAAATGGCGACTAATCGCCCTGAAGATTTAGCCTTCGCCAATCCGGTAAGAGCCGGTGCCGATAACGCAAACTTAGGCAGCGCTAACGTAATAGATGTAACTGTTTCAAATACGGAAGTGGGGACTTCTGCTTTTGATGGAGCGGGTGGCCTTTTAAATTCAGCGCCAGCTCAAATTAACTTTACGGCCGCAGATACATACGACGTTGTAGATGGAAGCGGTAATGTTTTAGCTACAGTGACGGGCACAACTGATTTAACTAACCTCATCAGTCAAGCGGGAATAAGCCCAGATCCAGGCTTTGATTTGAGCTTGGATGGCGTGCCAAAAGCTGGGGATAGCTTTTCAATTGGCTATAATACAGATGGCTTTAACGACAATAGCAATGCGCTTAATTTAGCTGCTCTTCAAAATGAAAACAAAGTACAGGTGAGCAGCGAAGCAACCAATAGTCCAAGAACGTTTCAAGATGCCTATGCGTCTATGGTAGGGCGTATTGGTGAAGATGCATCAATGGCTAATGTCTCATTGGCTTCAGCTGAAGCGATGAAAGTTCAATCGCAAAACTGGTTTGAGTCTGTGTCTGGCGTAAGCTTAGACGAAGAAGCAGCAAACTTGATTAAGTATCAACAAAGCTATGCCGCCGCAGCGCGAATTTTGTCTACGGCGCAAGAATTATTTAATACCATTTTGCAGTCAGCAAGGTAGGTGAGTTATGCGCATATCAACGAATCAAATTTATGATCAAAACATGCGCTCGATTATGCAAAATCAGGGCGATTTGGCGAAGACTCAAGAGCAGTTAGCAACTGGTAAACGCATAATCACGCCTAGCGATGACCCTGTTGGCGCTGCGAAAGTACTGCGCTTAACCGAGGAAATTGATGAGCTAACCCAATTTCAGCGCAACAATGATCTAGTAACAGGTTCGCTCGAACAGCAGGAAGCTGTATTGACGAATATTACCAATTCAATTAACCGTGCGCGTACGCTAGTAATACAGGCAGGTAGTGGTGCTCTAGATTCTCCTGACAGAAAGGCTATTGGGGCTGAATTAGAACAGATCAAACTTGAAATATTTGATCTTATGAACACCCAAGATGCAGACGGCAATTATCTGTATGCCGGCTTTCAATCGAGTAATCAGGCGTTTGAATATAACCCAGCTGCGGGTGGGAATGCCATTACCTTTGCAGGCGATGCTGGTGTGAGCTTTGTTCAACTCTCAAATAGCTCTGAAATTCAGTCAACAAGCAATGGGTACGAAGTATTTGAAAATGTGCTTTCGCGTTTTAAATTTTCCGTCGACCCTAGTACTACAGCAACGGTTAATAATGCATCTGTAAAGCAACAGGGAACGTTTGATACCTTTTTCGACAAAAATTACGACCCCGTAAATGCGGGCAACAATGACTACCGTATAAACTTCCTAGCAACAGGTCAGGCTGAGTTAGTTAACCAAGGTACGGGGGCTATTGTCGAGTCTGTTGCTTACATTTCGGGTCAGCCATTTACGATTAAGGGAATGGAGTTTGAAGTTACGGCCGTACCTGGAGATAGCATCGATTTGTCTTTAGATGCACCCGAGAAGAAGAGCATGGCTCAGACACTGCACGAAATACAAGTAGTATTAAATGACTCATCGATTGACAGTTTTGAACTACAGGAATCAATTTCAGATGCTTTGGTTGGTTTAGATAATAGCTTAGAAAAATTGTCGCTAGAACACGCTTCAATAGGAAGCCGTTTAAACATAGCTGAAAGTATTTATGAAAGTAACTTAGATATGGAAATTGCCGCGAAAGCACAGCGTTCATCAATTCAGGATGTGGATTATGCAGAAGCATCTACTGAATTTGCGAAGCAAGAAACAGCTTTAAGTGCTGCATTAGCGACATTCCCTCAGGTAAGTAATTTATCGCTATTCAACTATATTTAAAATCGTTAATCGGTTGATGCATCAACGCCTGTAAGTGGACTTTGTTCTGCTGTGTTAACTTTGGCTCGTTGTCTATATTGCATCAGTAGGAGGCATAAAGATTGCTGTTTTCTTCTAGAGCGTGTTCATCTTTGCTGTACATATTCAACCCACATTGGTAGCCACATAATCGCAAAAGCCAGTGCCACCACGCTACGGTAGTTTCTGGCTAACTTATCATATCGAGTCGCCACGGCTCGAAACCTCTTAATTTTCAAAAAGGCATTTTCGACTAAATGGCGATAGCGATACATCGCCCAATCAATATCATCATTACCCGTTTCATTGTTGCTTTTTCTTGGGACGACATGCTTAGAGTTAGGGCTGCTGACTAAGTCTCGAAAAGTCTGATTGTCGTAGCCTTTGTCTGCAACAACTACTTCAGAATCAGGTGAAGACTCAACCAGAGATTGACCGTGACTGACATCATGGGACTGCCCCCCCTGAGAGCTCGAAGTAGACAGGTAAGCCGCCGCTATCAACAGCTAAATGTATTTTTGTTGATTCACCTCCGCGACTTTTCCCAATGGCTTATTGTGTCTGAGCTCTGACATTAGTTCCGTCTTGATAAGCCTTAACAATACTGCCATCAATAAATAACCACTGTGGGTCACTGAGCCGATCTAAAAATTTGAAAATCTCAGTCAGACCGCCCTTCTTAGACCATAAATTAAAACGCCTGAATACTGCGCTCCAATCGCCAAACTCCTTATGTAAATCTCGCCACGGAATACCTGTGCGCATACGGTACAAAATACCTTCAAGTGTCATTCGGTGTTCAGGCTTGTTGTAAATTCGACCTGTTAAATACATGATTCTCGATAGCAGTTTCCAGCTATCATCTGTTAGCATAAGTCTCGGCATTAGCGTTAGTTAGATTGTTTTTTGGCGGAATCATTATAACCGGCCCTATTGCTGTTTACTTTTCATACCACAAAGATCAACACGCTCTAGTATCCCTATTACTTGGAAATTTATATAACGCAATCAGCTTTTTCGTTTCACTGTTGAATAGTCACATTTGGGTGGAAAATTCACGAGATTCCCGGTTAATACTTCCTCTAAAAAGCTTTGAGGCACTGCCTTAACTACCAAGCAACGTTTTTCAATAGCCTAAGTAGGTCATTTTCGTTACTCCCAAGCGTTAATCTATTGTCATCACAAATAATTTATGAATCCTTAAATGCTTTGTCTTCTTGAATACACACTTTGGCTGAAACCCGGAATTATTTCTTTCCGGTAATTAAATCATCAAAAGAACATTTTTGAGCTAAAGTGAACGGTTGCTTATTGGCCATGACACAGTGGCGCCTTTCTACTTTCGTCGTGTATATTTTGGGTAAGACTCATTAAAAGTACTATGTTCAGTTGGCTTAGATTGGAACTTTTTTCTAAAAGCCTCAAGCTATTCTTTATGCTAATTCTCCCTTAAAAATCCATTAGTTATGCGGCGTTTTATCTTTACCTTACGGCAACACTTTACCGCCTATCGGCAAAATATCGTAATTTATCCTAAAGGGAATCTGTTTGATGTCGATACAAATTCTGAGAGAGCCAGTTCATCAATTACCCCTCAGGTTTTGATGACTACGTATACTAAAATTTCGGTTAGCCCGATTGCCAGCCGTCGCTGGATAAAAATGTAGGAGAGACAACATGTCTTTATTTGTCAACACCAACGTATCTTCATTGAATGCCCAGCGTCAGCTTTTTGATGTTGGAAATTCACTAAGTACTTCTTTTGAACGCCTATCTTCAGGCTTCCGCATCAACAGTGCTGCCGATGATGCTGCAGGCCTGCAAATTTCAGATCGTTTAACCTCACAAATTCAAGGGTTAGATCAGGCGAGACGAAATGCTAACGATGGTATTTCAGTTGCACAAACTGCGGAAGGTGCCTTACAAGAGACCACGAATGCACTTCAGCGTATCCGTACTCTTGCCGTTCAGGCACAAAATGGGATCAATAGCACTGCTGACAGAGTTGCCTTGAATGAAGAAGTCACCGCACTCAAAGATGAAATCACACGGATCAGCACAGATACTGAGTTTGGTGGTTTAACGATACTGAGCGGAAGTTTCAACGCTAGTTTCTTAGTTGGAGCTAATGAAAATCAAACAATTGATGTGGCAATCGGAGGAGGTACTGGTTTTAGTGCCGCTAACCTATCGTTGACAGACAATGTAACAACATCCGCTGGTGCTACTGCACTTATGACGCAGGTGGATAACGCTATCTCCAGAATAGGTTCAACAAGGGCCGAGCTTGGTGCTACTCAAAATAGATTTCAGTCTACAATCCGAAATCTTAGCAATATATCAGAGAATGTGTCTGCAGCACGTGCACAAATTAGAGATACTGATTTTGCTGTTGAGACCGCTAATTTAACCAGAAACCAGATCATTCAGCAAGCGAGCACAACCGTACTATCTCAGGCTAACCAGAGACCTCAAGCGGCGCTATCACTTCTAGGTTAATAAACCCCGTAAGTCATGCTGAGAGGTAGCGCTCTAGCAAGAAAAGGTCAGTAGTATGTACTGGCCTTTTTTCTATACATTGTAGATTATACTGATAGCCCGACATAGTCAGCCATATTAATAAGGTGTGGGTATTCGTCGCTTCTCCCCCCCCAAAAAACCACATCGACTTTAGATCCCATCCCTGTCTGAGTAATAAAGTGTATTTTTTTATAAAAAAAGTTCAAGCAATCTCACTTGTCGGACGATAACTATTACAAAGGGGAGATAAAGTTACATATTTCTTATCAAGGTTTAAAAGATAAGGTTAATGTTTATTTTTCTACTCCTTTCTATTACTTTTTTGATTTTTTAATTTTTTAAAAAAAACAAATATTTAAGGTTTTATGCTTTTCAATATAAAAACTTTTAAAGTAATTTTTTGAAAAGCCGATAAATAAAAAGAGTTGGTGATTCGCATAAAGTCTGCTAACTGGCGAGAGTGAAGCCAGGAGGTAGTGAGAGGTTTGATGTCTGAGTACACAAACTCACCAGCTAGCAAAGAGAATAATATTCTCTGTTTAGCAAGCTCTATTGGTAGTGTGCCAATAGAACGTCAGAATACTCTGACATTAACTTTTAAGCACGAATCATACCAAAAAGATTGCGCAAAATAATAATAACAATAGCGTTAATATTTTAAATAGTTAGGAGAAGAAAATGAGTTTGTTCGTAAATACTAATGTTTCGTCATTAAACGCTCAGCGTCAATTGTTTACATCAGGGAATAACTTAAGTACGGCGTTTGAAAGACTGTCATCAGGTTTTCGTATTAATAGTGCAGCAGACGATGCCGCTGGGTTACAAATTTCTGATAGACTTACTTCGCAAATACAGGGGCTGGATCAGGCACAGCGTAATGCTAATGATGGCATATCCCTCGCACAAACGGCTGAGGGCGCATTACAAGAAACTACTAACGCACTTCAACGCATTCGTACTTTGGCTATTCAAGCACAAAATGGCATTAATAATACTGCTGATAGAGTTGCTTTGAATCAGGAAGTAACTGCACTCAAAGATGAGATTACGCGGATTAGCACAGATACCGAGTTTGGTGGTTTAACGATACTAAGTGGAAGTTTCAATGCTACTTTCTTAGTCGGTGCCAATGAAAATCAGACAATTGACGTTGGTATTGGGGGAGGAAGTGGTTTTAGTGCAGCTAATCTATCGTTGACAGACGATGTTACAACATCTGCTGGTGCTAGTGCCCTTATGACGCAGGTAGATAATGCTATATCTAGAATAGGTTCAACGAGAGCTGAATTAGGCGCGGTACAAAATAGGTTTCAATCTACAATAAGAAATTTGGCTAATATTTCGGAAAACGTTTCATCTGCAAGAGCGCGTATTAGAGACACTGACTTTGCCGCAGAAACGGCAGAATTGACCCGTAATCAGATATTGCAACAAGCTACGACGACAATATTGTCTCAGGCTAATCAGCGTCCCCAAGCTGCATTATCTCTATTAGGCGGTTAATAAGGTAGACATCTAAAATAATGGAAAGAAGTTGAGAGGTCATTCCTAATTGAAAATGACGGCCATAAAGGCCGTCATCATACAAAATAGCCTACTAACATAAATCAGAAGTTTTGGTTGAGAGGCCAGTTCATCCTAATAAATATTTGTTTGTAGACTTAAACAGAATTTGCTCAATCTCCTAACTAGAGCAATTTGGCCGGGACATCATGTCTCGGTTTTTTTTATTGTTACCGAAACACCCTGCCAAAAGCAAATTTAGTTGAGCATCAACCGCTTCAAATAGAGTTTAGCAAAATACGCACCACTTCGACTTAAAATCGGTGGCGCAATATTATCTGCCCGTTCAAAAAAGCAAGTACCGATAATAGTGTAGGTATCTATAGTTGCTCTCTATAAAAAACATACGCTAGCGTAAAGCCACACCTATCAAATCTTGGATATGTTATTCGATTCATTATGAACATTCATCGCTCGTAAAAACCTTTAAAAACCAGTGAAGTAAGAGTTGATTAAAAAAATAACAAAAAAATGCTAAAGAAGTAGAGAACGGTGTCGATAACATTGTTGAGGGGTAATTCGCTTTACTTTTAAACGGGAGTTGAGACGGAGTAGTGACCGAGTCAACTCAAACTGAAAGGATTTGACAACGCGAAGTCGTATGTCAGGTCGCCAGGAGGTAATTTATGTCTTTATTTGTAAATACTAATGCGTCGTCATTGAATGCACAGCGTCAGTTATTTGACGTGAGCAACTCGTTAAGTACATCGTTCGAGCGTCTTTCGTCAGGTTTCCGTATCAACAGTGCCGCAGATGATGCAGCGGGCTTGCAGATTTCGGATAGGCTTACATCGCAAATTCAAGGTTTAGATCAAGCTCGTCGTAATGCGAATGACGGAGTTTCTGTTGTGCAAACTGCGGAAGGTGCGTTACAAGAAACCACGAATGCACTTCAGCGCATTCGTACTTTGGCTGTTCAGGCACAAAATGGAATAAATAGCACCGCTGACAGAGCAGCTTTGAACGAGGAGGTGACTGCACTTAAAGACGAAATTACGCGCATTAGCACTGATACTGATTTTGGTGGCCGCACCTTATTGAGTGGGAGCTTCAGCTCTAGCTTCTTAGTTGGTGCCAATGAAAATCAGACAATTGATGTGGCAATCGGAGGAGGTACAGGTTTTAGTGCCGCTAACCTATCGTTGACAGACGATGTAACAACATCCGCTGGTGCTACTGCACTTATGACGCAGGTGGATAATGCCATCTCTAGGATAGGTTCAACTAGGGCTGAGCTTGGTGCTACTCAAAATAGATTTCAGTCTACAATTCGAAATTTAGGAAATATTTCCGAAAATATCTCATCTGCAAGAGCGCAAATTAGAGACACCGATTTTGCATCAGAGACCGCCAACCTGACAAGAAATCAAATCATTCAGCAGGCGTCTCTTTCTGTATTAAGCCAGGCAAATCAGCGCCCGCAAGCCGCGTTATCTTTACTTGGTTAAGTTTACTTTGAGATAGTATACTTAAATATAAATGCAACGGGTGTTTACTACTATGTGGGCGCCCGTTTTGTTGTTTGAGTGAGGAGGTTAGTCGATGGATATTAAAAATATTCAAGGTGGTCAGACTACTGCTGTAGCTTTGTCGACTAGAGTTGAAGCTTCAGCTCAATTGCCACAAGTTCAGCAAAATGAAACAAGCTACAGCAATGAGCGCAGTTCAAAATCGGTTTCTGAAAGTACTGATAATCAAGGAAACGTAATACAAAATTTGTCTCAAGTTCTTCAAGATACGTCCGATATAGAGAACAGAGCAGGAAACGAAATGCAGTTGGGTGATGCAATATCGCGCGTAGAATCATTTCTACAGGGGCAAAATCGCAACTTAACGTTTTCTATAGACGAAAATACTGAACGTTCGGTGGTTACTGTATTAGACTCTGATTCTGGTGATGTAATAAGGCAAATTCCTTCAGAGGAACTGCTTGTGCTTGCAGAACGTATCCAAGAGTTACAGCAAGATGTCGGAAGCCGTGTCGGAGTATTGATAAATAATCAGGTTTAATAAGAGGTGAGTGATGTCGATAAGTTCTTTAGGTGTAGGCTCGGGCCTAGCGCTCGATGATTTAGTACGACAACTCATTTCAGCTGAGAGGCAGCCTCGAGAAAATCGTCTTAATGCGAGAGAGCAAGCTGTTGACGCGGAAATTTCGGCACTGGGGCAGATTAAGTCTAAAGTGTCTGACTTTCAAAATGCTGTTGATGAGCTTCGCAGTGGCAGCAGTTTAAATAGTCGTGAGCCAACCATAACTAATCCCTCTGACGATGATGATGTTTTGTCCGCTGATGCGTCTAACTCTGCATTACGCGGGTCGTATGAAATCGTCGTTCAGCAACTAGCCTCTGGCAGTAGAATTACAACTGATGCTGGCGCTTTTACATCAAGTTCAGATGCGCTGCTATCTTCAGGAACCGGGTCTCTTACGTTTAGTATAGGTGCTGACGATAGCTTCACAATTAACGTGGATGACACAACCACTCTTACCGAGTTTCGAGAACTGATTAACAATTCAGAGGATAATTTTGGCGTAACGGCAAACATCATTGAGACAGGTACTGGTGATGGGCCGCGTTTAGTCATATTGTCCGATAAAGTGGGTGATGGTAATAACTTGGTCATAACCAATGACAGTGGAAATGCCGAGTTAGATCGCTTATCTACCACTGGCGGAACAAACAATATCGACGTCAATAATATCCAATCTGCACAAAATGCGATTGCATTTGTTGATGGTATTGAAGTGCAAAGTGCCAGCAATGAATTTGAGAATACAATTCAAAGTGTTTCTTTTACTGTTAACGAAATCTCGCGATCGAATAGTAACGGAGATCAGCTGGCGACCAACTTGACGATTGGCTTCAATAAAGAGGGCGTTGAAGAGGATATCAAGAGTTTTATTAGCAGTTATAACTCGCTTGTTGATGAAATAGAGCGCCTGACACGTTATGGCGCTACATCTGAGGATAGTGATGGTCCACTTGCTGGTGATTCTTTATTACGAGGGTTACAGTTGAATATTAGTACGATTGTTGGTGAAGAGGTCTCTGGCTCTGAGCTAAGTAGCCTCTTTCAGTTAGGGATAGAGCTTAACGAAGATGGTAGACTTGAAATAGGAACTGAGGACTTTGGTCTTGGTTCTGGTCAAAAACGCTTAGATGAAGCCCTTGAAGACAACTTCGACGATATATCAACACTATTCAACAATGAAAACAATGGTATTGCTGTAAGGCTATACGACTTGGTAGAGCAATACTCTTCGTCTAGCGGTCTTATAAATCTCAGAGAGCGTAGTGCGCGAGATGAAAAAGACAATGTTGAAACAGCGCGAGAAGCATTAGAACTCAGAATGACAAACTTTGAACAAACCGTGCGTTCAAGGTATGTGAACCTGGATAGAACTATTTCCCAGTTGAACCAAACAGGTTCGGCGTTATTTGCAGCACTTATTTAAAGACTGGAGTTATTATGTCGTTACGTGGAATAAATGCTTATCAAAAGAATAATGTTAAGCAAGCTGTCTCAACAGCTGACCCGCATAAGTTAACACTATTACTGTTGCAAGGTGCCATGGACCGTATTGCCTATGCTAAAGGGGCTATGGAACGAAAAGACTTTGTTAATAAATCAAAATTTGTGACCAAAGCCACATCAATTGTTATCTATCTAAGAGACACCTTAGACATGGACGTTGGTGGGGAAATAGCGGAAAACCTTTTTGCGTTGTACAACTATATTGTCGAAATTGTTAATGAAGGTCATTTTAATGACGATAAAGCGAAGCTTGATGAAGCATATAGTCTATTAGAACCAATAAGGGACGCATGGATTTCTATACCTGAGAGTGCCAAACTAGAGGCATATCAACAAAAGGAATTGGCTGCATCAAATGAACGATGATCATTCGATCTGCCTCAATCACTCACTAACACCTGTTTTTCTTCGTGTAATAAACAATAGAATCGAATCGACATTAGTGTCTGAGGGTGACCAGTCTGCTTTGTTACTGAAACTAGTTGTGTTAAGACACAAGCTAGTGATTAGAGAATTGAATAAAATAACTGCTGAATTTAAACAGCAATTTGTTACCTTTGAACTAAAGAGAAATAAAAGACTTGAAGAAATAAGTTCAAGTTTGCGTAATGATGCAAAAAATGAGGTAATAAAGCTCAAAAGAGCGAAGCAAGCGGTCGAGAGATACAAATAATAATGCGTAAAGCCATCCAGCTATTCATTGAAGACGAAGAATCACAGTTAGAAAAGGAAGAGGCGCTCCTCCCGGTAGTAACAAAAAACTACACTAAAAGTTTGAAGTGCTTTCAACGTATTGTTCCATCTGTTTATCAATTGCTTGAAAATTATACATTTCAGCATAGTTCTATTTTTGCCAACAAAGATGGTGAATTAGACATCGTTGAGTCTAGCTCAGGTTCGGTATTTTATGGCAAAGATCCCAAAAAGTCGGTAGCGCAACATGTTGAACAGTTTCTGGCCGCTCCACAATCACTTGTGCTTACGCAGCCTGATGGCTCTGCAATAAGTAGCACAACCCCTTCTCACGAACAAGCCATTATTATATTTGGTATCGGGCTAGGCCAGCACATTCTAGCGCTTATGCAGTCGGCAGATATAAAACACATCATCATTTATGAGCCCAACTTAGACTTATTATTTTGCTCACTTTACACTGAGTTTTGGCCTATCATTTTTGACCTTGCAAGGAGTCAAAATGTTTCGCTTTATTTTCAAGTTCCTAACAATGGAAAGTCGCTGTTTGCAGACTTAAGTGAACTTCATAACGCATTTGGTATTAATTCGCTATGGGTTTATTTTCATTATCACAGCAGTGAATTTGATGATATTAAAGATGAACTATCTTCAAATGATTGGCGCATAGGACGAGATTTAAGACACCATATAAACGAGAAGACGTTTGAAGACTATTTACCAAAGTGGCCGCCAGTTGTAACTGACACATCATGGAGCGGTGAAAATTTAAATTATGAAGTATTCACCAATAATTTATCTGCGTTTAAAAAGTACTTCCCAGATATAGCGGAAGAGTTTGCAAATTATACCCCTATAAACTGGGAAGTTGTTGCTAATTCATCTGGCGAAGTAAATTTATTCAACCTTAAATATAAAACTTACTTGTTAGGCGACAAAAGTAAAGAAGAGTCCGAAAACATCTACACAATGTTTAAAGGCAATCCGAGTCGAGATGAATTGGTATTAAACTACTCTGGAGGAAAACTTTATCCTCATTTTCATTACCGAACAGCGGTAAGAATTCAAGACAAATTTAAGAAGGTCACTAAAGAAAGCACGATATTGCACCGTGACATTAAATCACTTCTCCTTTTCGGTGTTGGTAATGGCTACCAATTACAGCGCTTGTTAGATTCTCATGAAGTAGGCAAGTTGTTTATTTATGAGCCAAATCGAGATTTTTTTTATTCTTCATTATTTTCAATAGATTGGGCAGCTTTGCTTGAAAAAATGGATGCCAACGAGAGTAGTATTTATCTTAATGTTGGCGACGATGGCTCAAATTTAGTGGAGGACTTTCTCACCCAATTTGATAGGGCCGGTAGTTATAATTTGGCAAACATGTTTTTGTTCAAAAGTTATGATAATGATGTGCTTGAACCCACGCTGAATAACTTACGAGAAGAAATAAGACTGGTAATAGGGTTAAGTGATAACTTCGAGAATTCTCGATATATAATTTCGCACAGCAAGTGGGCAGTTGAAAACAATTTCAAGTATTTGTTAAAGAAAGAGACTGCACCTAGCGTCTTGAATGAAGTACCTGTTTTTGTTGTTGGAAACGGCCCTTCCTTGGATAATCTTATCCCTATTTTGAAAGAAGAGCATGCTAATGCGATAGTCATTAGTTGTGGCACAGCATTACAAGTACTGTATAAAAACGATATTGTGCCTGATTATCATGTTGATTTGGAGATAAATAGGTCACCTTATGATTGGTTGATAAGATTAGGTGATAACGAGTACTTAAAAAAAATTAACTTAATTAGTGGAAATGGCGTTCATCCAGACGTGATAAAATCGTATAAAAATGCCTTTTTGACCCTAAAAGAAGGAGAAGCAGCAACGCTTATTATTGAGTCCCTGTTTAGCGAACATAAATTTTCCTCGTTAAAATACTCTTATCCTACAGTATCTAACTTTGCGATTGACTGCGCGCTAGAGCTTGGTTTTAAACAAATTTATCTTTTTGGTGTCGATCTTGGGTTTGTCGACCAAAAACACCATCATTCACAACAGTCCGGTTATTACCTCGAAGATGGGAAAGAATTAATTGAATATACAAAGGTCTACAATACATCTTTAACCGTCGAAGGCAATTTTAGGCCATTAGTTAACACCAAACACGAATTTAAAATGTCCAAAACAATTATGGAGCTGGCATTAGAAAATGCCACTCATGATGTCGATGTATACAATTTAAATGACGGTGCCAAAATAAAAGGTACTATTCCGTTGGTACCTGAAAACATGTTGATTTTATCCGACAATCGAAAGAAAAAAAGAGTAATCGACTGGATAGAAAATACGGCACATCAAGTGCTGGACAACGAAGTTTTTTCTAAGCGTTTTCATCAAGAAATAAAAAACAGCGACTTACTTTACGGTTTTAGTTTGCTTGAAGAGGTTATGAGTGTACCTTTCGAGAGCAGAAATGACGCAGAGAAAGCGGTAATACAAAACAGAGAGACTATTATTGAGCTATTTGTAGATGGTAAACCAATTGTTATGTATTACTTACACGGTTCGGTAAACTACGTCAATACTATGTTAAGCAAAGCGTTGAATATGTCAAACGATGCGGAATGTCTGGAGCTGCTCAACCTAATAAGAGAGCAGTGGATGTTGTTTTTGGCTGACACTAGCGCGAGCATGGCAATTGCCCCTTACGAACTCGACTTCATATCGTGCAGCCCACTGGAGCGTGCTCAGATAAGAGTGCCTGAATACTATGTTGGGCAGAACTTAACGGCATATAGTGAGTACGCTACAACAGCATTAGAGAGCGCTGCAAAATTACTTCGCGTACAGTTCAACAAGCCTTCGCTAACCAGTAAAAAGCTTCGCGTTGAATTTTATCAAGACGACCCTGCGCTTACCCCGCGAAGTGGAGAAAAGCTGTGCTTGATTGTAACGAATCAAGGAGATTTAGATAGGTTGCTACGAGAAGACGTTGACGCCTTATTCGTTTACTTTCCTCAGTACTTCAGCCACAAGAACTACCTTTTCGAGGGCTTTGGCACTAAAGAAAACTACGCGTTTTTTATTGCATTAAATGCCGCGACATGTACCCCGTCAATCAAAGTGGTGGTGCCTAAACTCACTGAAAGAGAGTCACTTGATGTCTTGTCTGAGTACCTAGCGGAGTTTACTTGCTTGTCGTCCTTTATTTGTTATGAGTCTTATTATTATACAGCTTTTACGCGTGAGTATTTAAGTGAAGAAGAGATGGTGAGTGGTGCAGACGAACGTTTTAGGTTTCTACCTTTTGTTAGGGAAGAGAATCTGTTTTTGGTGCTTTGACTTCTGTCTTGTGCTTTACTTACGTTCACACAGAAAGCGAGCCGTGTAAGTAAGTCATTACATGTGTGATTCATAGACATAATTTCACTTTTAGTATTTGTAGATCACGCTGATAATACGATAGCTGAATGCGTTCATTTTCAGTTTCGTAATTATCGTGAACGTCTTTCTAAAGCGTTGTTTTTTCAAGGCGTTCACATACTATATCCATTGGATTTTTACTTTTGAATGAGCCGAGAGAATGTTGCCAATTGTAGTGATGTTGCCACTCGGTTAACGTTCAATTTTTGAGATCTCAAATGTCTCCAGTTTATGACCAGCCCCCAATAAAGAGATCCACAGCCTCGATAAATTTGGACATGATAAATACCATAAGAGGCGCTTATCATGAAATCAAAACGCTTTTCAGTTGAACAGATTGTATCTACTATCAAGCAACAAGAAGCAGGGGTGAGCATCGCGGAGGTATCTCAAAAATGGTGGTTGCCGAGGGCACATTTTACGCATGGAGGAAGTATGCAGGCCTTAAATCTGATCAGGTGCTTGAATTTAAGAAACTTCGAGAGGAAAACGAAAAGCTCAAACGCATTGTTTCTGATTTGACGCTCGACAAGATCAACGCAACAGGATCTAAATACGCGAAAGTGGTAGGCGTGTCGCAGCGCCATAAGGCGACACGCCATTTAATGGGATTGTATCAGACAAGCGAGCGCCGAGCCTGCCTCTTGAAAGGGTTAAGTCGAACTGTTTGTCGTTATAAGCCGCGCCGTGAGTTGAAGGGGGCGCTCAGACAGCGAGTTGTTGAAATAGCACAGTTCGAGTACGCTATTTTTACAAACGTATCCATGTGATGCTGAAACGAGAAGGCTTTCACGTTAACTAGAATCGAGTAAATCGCTTGTACTGCTTGGCAGGACTTCAGCTAAGCCCAAACGCCCCAAGCGTAACGTTAGCGAAGTGCGACGTAAACGAGACTATATAGCCAGCAGTTGCTCAAATGAAGTCTGGACAATGGACTTTGTTTCAGACCAACTGACCACGGGGAACACGCTTCGTAATCTCACTGTTGTAGCCACATTCACCAGAAATGCTTGGCAGCAAATATTGACTCTCGGCTGCGTTCTGAAAACCTCAAAGAGCGTGTATACCGCTCAGCTACAAAAAACGAAACTCTGCTTGAACTAGAACTGTTTTCTGAAACATGCGACAACAAGTATCCACAAACCGCTGAGTCATGGCAGACATATTGGCAATATCAAGACCTCGTGAAATTCACAGAGTAACTAGTGCCGTTGAGTACCTTAATAGCAACTCCTTTGATAATCTCTATTTATAAAAAGCAACTAGCTAAGGTTTCCGTACCAGCTTAATCAAATCTATTCCGGCAATGTATTTCTGGAGAAAAGGAAGAGATGTTAATTTCACTTATTAACTTTTTCCTAGACTGATCTTCGGAATATGAACTAAAGTCCTTAGCAGTGCAATAGGAGCATATACCTGTTTTTTCACTGAAGTCATACAGCGAGCGTCTCATTAGATTTAATTTTTTTGACGTATAAAGATCAAAAACACTCTGTTTTGAAATATTTCCCACACTTTCAAGATTAAGTTTATTATCGTGAAATGATTCGCAGCATGGTTGAACATTACCATCGTAAAAAATCGTGAATTCACGAAATGGTCTAGCACAAGGCGAGGTCCTCTTGCTCTTCTGAGTATTCTTCTCACCAAGTGTACCGCCTCTATTCGTGCCTTCTCTTCTCCAGTCTGGCCATTGGATTAATATTCTGACACCTTCTACCTAGAGTGAAAATGATCGGTTAGATTCAATGAAGGCGATGTCTAATTCATCATTATAGTTACTAAAGTTAAGTCTATCCAAAAGCTTAAGTAAGCGACGCTGAATCATTTTACTGTCTTGATGAACATTCGGTGAGGGGGCAATGTAATGCAAATATGATTTAAACCGCTGTGAGAAAGTTTTTTAACTAAAGGTAGTCGTAAAAAGTCACCATTTGAGTTGAATCCAATATGAGCTGCGGGTAAATAACGAGACTGTAACTAATTTTGTGTAACTGCCTATCTCAATTTACTCTATAGAGAGTTAAGGATAGGCAGATGAACATGAATAAGAAAGAGCTTGAAGCTTTCGCAAAGGAAGCGGCCAAAGGCATTAA
>Ga0208468_1000232_pt1 | contig 18519 bp, 21 predicted proteins | sample DeeseametaMP0960_FD_184198 | JGI IMG/M metagenome (GOLD analysis project Ga0208468, IMG submission 184198) | Marine microbial communities from the Deep Indian Ocean - MP0960 (SPAdes) | ecosystem: Environmental > Aquatic > Marine > Oceanic | place: East of Madagascar, South Indian Ocean... | reverse complement strand
TATTGCTTTCACCTGTCATGGAACTATATACAAAGATAGGTATATCTTTAGCCATTGGGTTAGCTTTAAGTGTTTAATAACTATACAACCAGATATTTATGGCATTTCCATATCTGTAATAATCACTGGTAGTTCTTTTGTCTTTTCGCCAAGTACAAAGAAATAATCAATAAGTATTTGTCCGTCATCAAAAATTTTCATATTAATATTGGTCTTTTTAAAGATTTTGATAAGTGTAAATTGTGCTGTTCCTGAATCCTAAGTAAGTTTGTAGTATCTTCAAAAACATAAACCATCGCTTGTGGGATAATATTTACTAGAAGTTTTTCATAGTCTAATATAAGACACAATAAACCATCTTCTTTTAGTTTATCACTATCAGGTACATGCAATTAACTCCAGTTCTTTTCGATAACTCAAACACAGCTATAATTCGAAGACGGATAATAACACCATTAAAATCATAAATAAGTATGTTTGATTTTGTATGTCTTCTTTTCTTAATGTTGAATCAAGCCAAGAAGGAAGATTTAAAATTGGAGTTAAAGCATACAAAGCATAATAGTAGCTTCTAATGGAGGATCAAAAGAAGGGATTTGAGGTAAAAAGTGGTTTTTTAATTATACTACTTTACGAGTTTTAAAATATTAATAATATAAAGTCTCTTTTATTGTTAATACTACAGACTAATAGTTGAAGCTCATTGTTTTGTATAAGGCTAGTCACTATATCAACATTATCTAATACAGACATTAAAGTTTCCTTTGATCGTTTATTACCCTCTAATACAAAAAAATAAATGAATTGTTCTTAAATATTAATAATGTAATGCTAAAATAAATAATGATGAAATTATTACCCCTTTTTATATTCAGTATTATAAGTTTAAGTGCGAATGTCTATTATTCGAAAGTTGAACCCTATGAGGTACGAAAAATTGCATCAAATGTTAGTGGTGTTGTATTGATAGCTCATGAAGATATGCTTGGAAATACACTTTCTTCAACTCCTTATTTACGGATCGATACTAAGCTTGATACAAGTGAACTGAAATTTACCAAAGAAAAGATACAGTACCTGAAAAATACTGTTAAGTTAAATGAAAATATTGTTTTAAATTTAAAAGTTTCTTTAGAAAAAAAACGTCTTAATTATGAACGAGTAAAAAAATTAAAAATAAAATCAAGTCTGGAAAAAGATAAAGAATTTTATGATTTAGTAAGTAGCGAAAACTCTTCTCTTTCAACTTTAAAAGAGATAAATACACTTAAAACTCAAGTTGCAGATTTAGAGATACGAAAAAAGCAACTTCTTCGAAGTATTAATGATAAGTCTTTAAGTGCTAAAGGTTTTAAACTTTACTCGCTTGAGGTAAAAGTAGGAGAAGTAGTTAGTAAGGGAACACCACTTGCGATTATTATGGATACTTCACGGGCAATTTTAACGATTTATCTTAATGAAGAAGATGTACTTAATGCTAAAAAAAGTGTTGTTTATATAAATGGTAAAAAAACAACATATAGAATTGATAGGTTTTTAAATATTGCAGATAGTAAAAATATATCAAAATATATGGCACAAATCATTATAAAAGCACCAAAAATATTTTCAAAACTTGCAAAAGTTGAACTAAAAATAAATAATTAAAAAGTAAAAACTAGGAAAAATTATGAATACAAAAGAGTTAGATAAAAAGTATGTGCTTCAAACTTATGGACGTGGAGATATTGAGTTTGTAAGTGGAGATAATGCTACATTAACTGATAGTGAAGGAAAACAATACATAGATTTCACTTCGGGAATAGGTGTTGTGAGTGTAGGACATGCTAATGCAAGAGTAAATACTGCTATATGCGAACAGATAGGAAATATTACACATACCTCTAACCTTTATAATATAGCACCACAAGCAAAGGCAGCAGAGGCTATTGTAAATGCGAGCGGTTATGATATGGCATGTTTCTTTGGTAACTCTGGTGCTGAAGCAAATGAAGGGGCTATTAAGATAGTAAGAAAACATGGTGAACGTGATGGTGAAATAAAAAGATATAAAATTATTACGCTAAAGCACTCTTTTCATGGACGTACTATTACAACGGTAAAAGCAACTGGACAAGAGGCTATGCATAACTACTTTGGTCCTTTTCCAGATGGTTTTGTTTATGCTGATGATATCGAGAGTATAGAGGCTCTTTTAGACGACCATACTGCAGCTGTTATGATAGAACTTATTCAAGGTGAGGGTGGTGTTGAACCACAAGATAAAGCACAAGTTCAGGCTTTAGAAAAACTTCTTAAATCTAAGAATATTCCTCTTATAGTAGATGAAGTACAAACAGGTGGATACAGAACAGGAGAGTTTACAGCATCCCAAGTCTATGGGATAACACCTGAGATTATTACTCTAGCTAAGGGTATTGGTGGTGGTGTTCCTGTTGGAGTTGTTATGACTTCACTCAAAAGTGTTTTAAGTCCAGGTGACCATGGTTCTACTTTTGGTGGTAACTATTTAAGTGCAACAGCTGTTTGTAGTGTTATAGAAATTTTAAATGAACTAAAATTAAGTGGTGAGTTAGATAATACATCTAATTATTTTAATACAGTCTTAGATAAATTTTATGAAACAAATAAAAAACTATTCACTCAAAAAGTAGGTATTGGAATGATGTGTGGTCTTCGTGTAATAGATGCAGAGACACTGGCTTCCATAATGAGTAATGCAAAAGATAATGGAGTTATGGTTTTACGTGCTGGAAGAAATACACTAAGATTTTTACCACCATTAACTATTACGAAAGAGGAAGTAAATGAAGGTTTTAAAGCTCTCACTACCGCTATTTCTAGTTTGTAGTTTTTTACTTAATGCAAATGAGAATAATACAAATTTAGATGTATATATTTCTGACTTAAAACAAGAACAGTTTAAGTATGACTACGAGAAAAATGAGGCAGAGGGTGCTATCCTTCGTGACTCATGGATAGCACCATTACAGTTAAACTATAAGTACTCACGAAGTAAACCTGTAAGCAAAGAGCTAACAAGTCAAAGTGCTACAATTCGTATGGATCAACCAATCTTTCAAAGTGGTGGAATTATTTATGGTATAAAGTTTGCAAATGCAAGTAAACTTTATTCTGACTTCAGTGTTGATGTTGCAAAACGTAAAATGATTAAAGACACAGTTAGTATTTTAATGCAGATAAAGCAAGTAGGTTTAAAAGAAGAATCACAAGAATTACTGATAATTAACTCTCAAATCAATTTAGAACAAAAAACAGAGCAGTATTTGAGCGGACAGCTTGATTCTGGTTTTTTAGATGATGCAGTTATTCAAGTCAATGTGTTAAAACAAGTTCTTTTTGATATACAAACTAGTAAAGAAAAGTTAATAAACCAATTTTCGACTCTAAGTGATTTATCATATGCAAGTGCTAAAATTCCTAATTTATCACTAATTAGTATAGATACTTTCTTGGAACATAATATTATTTTAAAACAAAATGCAGCTGAAATCACAAAAAACGAATATTATAAAACAGTAACTCTCGCAAAGTACCTTCCACAAGTAAGTTTAACAGCTGGGTATAACTGGAATGATAGGGAACAGTTTTTTGGTGGAGCAACAGTCATAAATAAAAGTAATTATTATGATTATGGTTTAAGAATAAATATGCCACTTGATATAAATATTTTTAGAGATATTGAATCTATAAAAATTGACTATTTAAAAGCGCAAGTGCTTCAAAAAGATAAAGAGAGAGAACTTACAGCACTTTTTTTTCAAGTTTTACATAACATCAAAAACTTTGATAAAAAAATAGAACTATGTAACGAAAGTATGAATATTTATAAAAAACTTTTAGGTGATACTCAGGAGTTGTTTTTAGCTGGATATAAAACACAGTATGATGTAGATACACTAAAAAACTCTTTTGATATTAAAAAAATCGACTCTAGGGTTTACGAGATAGATAAACAGTTAGAGCTACTTACACTTTATGAAATGTATGTTAATAATGGAGAATAATTTTGAAATTTAGTGAGTATATGACGAACTGGTTATACGGTGAAGATGGCTATTATGCAACATATAAAAATATCGGGAAAGAGGGTGACTTCTATACGGCGGTAAGTACAAGTAAGTTTTTTGGTGGAACTATCGCAAAACATATCATCTCTTTAGTAGATGAGGGTTTTTTAGAATCAAATGCAGTGATTTGTGAGATTGGTGCACATCATGGTTATTTTTTAGCAGATGTATGTGAGTTTATCTATACACTTAGACCGGAATTGCTCCAAAGCTTTAACTTTGTTATTATAGAACGATTTGATGATCTTCAAGAGCAGCAGAGAAACTACTTTAAGGACTCCTTTGGTGATGAAGTGAAACTTACACACTACAAGTCTTTAACTGAGCTGCAATGTAGTAATGCTTTTTTTATAGCAAATGAAATTTTTGATGCCTTTCCTTGTGAGTTATATTACAAGGGTAAAACAGCCAGTGTGGATAAACATGAAGTTAGTTTTGATGTTGATAATACATGGGTAGAAGAAAAAGCAAAAAAGTATAATAAAGACCGTGGAGAAATAGCTGTTGGTTACGAAGAGTTTGCTTTCGAGATGGCTGCCTCATGTGAAAAGTTTGAGTTTATGAGTTTTGATTATGGTGAGATGGTTGCTCGTCCTGACTTTTCTTTGCGTATATATTCTAAACACAAGGTACTACCTTTTTTTATTCCCCAAGATAACAAGGATTATATACCAAGAGACACACTTTTTGCTAAAAGTGATATAACATATGATGTAACATTTGCACATGTCAAAGATGCATATAGTGAAGCTGGTGTAGAATTTTTAGAACTTAAAGCTCAGATGGTTGCACTAATAGATATGGGAATGTTAGATCTTTTAGAAATGCTTAAAGAGAAGGTGGATGAAAAACTTTATAGACAAGAGTTAGAAAAGGCAAAAATGCTTATTATGCCTAATTTTTTAGGTGAACGCTTTAAAATGATACGGCTCAGGAAGGCTTAAATCACCTATCATTTTTATTAATTTTTCTGGTCTGTTAGAGTGTTTAATAGCATTCTCTTAAGATATGATATTATTTGTAATAATTCAATGAGTTGCTGCATTTGAATGGTCATGCATGTTTTAGCTTGCCTGAATTGAATTTGTGAATAAATTTGATGTACTTTATCTTCATAAATTTGATTCTGAATAGCTTAGTTTGTTATGAGAATCCCTTGTGTTGGAACTTTTTCACTACCAATGCTAGGTATAAGTATTTGTGAAATTACTGCTACGAGTGAAGAAACAAGTTATTTAGATACTTGTGTTTGTTCATCACCATCAAAAACATTGATAATTTGGTTAATAGCAGCTAGTGTAGAATTTGTGTGCAGAGTACCAAAGACTAAATGATCAATCTCCGTAGCAGTTAGTACAGCACTGAGAGTTTCAGTATCTCGTAGTTCACTGAAAATAATGACTTATTGTTTTTATATACAAACTCTAAGGGTCTTCAATAGTGATAATATGATAGTGCTCTGTAATGTTTATTTATAGGAATCTATGGTTCACTTCCAATAAGAAGGTGAAGATTTAAATGCTAAAACTGATTGTAACAGTTTTTTATATCTAGTCTTTTTGTATCCGAAGCTACTTTTTCCCCAACCTGGTCACTCATAAAAAATTTCTTTGATAGTTTTCCTCATTAAAGCCTACTATTAGTTTTTCTCTATATTCAATAACTGGACGCTTTATAAGTAGGTTCTCTTTGCATAACCACTCTTGTTTGGAAACTTCATCTAGATTTAGCTCTTTGAGTTTTAGATTCCTAAAAGTAGTACTACGTGTATTAAAAAGTGTTTTCATCTCAGTTTTTTCTAACCAAGAAGATATCTTCCCACAGGGTAGGTCTTGTGTTTTAAAATCAAAAAGTATATATTCTAAGTTATTGTTTTTAAAAAACTTGAGTGCTTTTTTGACACTATCACAGTTTTTAATTCCATAGACTTGTATCATTTATCTACTACTCTATTATTTTAGGAACGATAAAAAAGTTATCAGCAGAATTTGCTGCATGACTTAAAATATCTTCACTTACTGATTGACTTGATTTTACATTGTCTTGGCGAAGTAGAGTACTTTTATCACTCATAGCAAAATTGTCATCAACACCATCTGTATTTAAATTACTTAGATCATCAACAAAACTCACTATTTCTGAGAGTTGTCCTATAATTTCTTCTCGTTTGTCATCACTTACTTTTAAAAAAGATAATTTTTCTAATCTTAATAATAGTGCATTATCTACTTGCATTAAAATTCCTATGTTTATATTTGTAGTTAATTTTATCATAGTTTGATAAAATATTAACAATTAATGCGATAATATTATATACTTTTATATATAAGGATATTTTTTGAGCTTAAAGACTGACATAGAGATGGTAAGAAATGAGTTAACTTCTGAAGAGAAGTTTTTTGAAAAAGCAGTAGTGACAGAGAAATTTTTAAAAAAATACAAGAACCTTATAGTTGCTGGTGTAATATCTACTGCTCTTTTTATCGCAGGAAATGTTGCATATACTATAAATAAACAAAACACTATTGACGCTGCAAATGCTGTACTAACAGAGTTACAAATTAACCCTGATAATAAAGCTACATTTGCAAGACTAGAGTCTTTAAGCCCGTCACTTAGTAATATTTGGTTGTATTCTCAAGCTCTTGTTAACAAGGATACTGTTACTTTAGAAAAACTCAAAAACTCAAAAGCATTACTTATTGCTGATTTAGCTTCATATGAGGCAGCACAAAATACTAAAGATGTGCAAAAGCTTGAGACATATGCTAATAAACAAGATGCAATATATGTAGATTTAGCAAGAGTTCAAAATGCAGTAATTTTAATGAACGAGAAAAAAATAGATGAAGCACATGTGATTTTAAGTATGATTAATATAAATTCATCACTTTCAGAAGTTGCAAAAGCTTTAATGCATTACGGAGTAAAGTAAATTTTGAGAATTAATTTAAGTAAATATGCACTAGTAAGTACTATTTTTGTTATTTTGTTTTCTGCTTGTAGTTCCAAGGAAGTGTACGAGCCAATAAAACTAAGCAGTGATTGGGAAGCCTATGAAAAATCAAAACATACAATAATCGATACTGCTTCAAATGTAGCTCTTTTAGAAGATAGAACAGTACTTACTTATACCGGTTTAGTAAATGTAAAAATTAGTGAAAATGATAGACTTATATCTCAGAGTAGTGGTTGGATTATATGTGCATCAGTAGATGGAAACTTGAGTTTAATCTCTGAAAATGATGAAAGTATAGTTAAACATTTTCACCTAAATAAAAGTATTGCTGGTGCTTCCGTATCTGGAAATGACTTAGCAATAATCTTTGCAGATAATGAAATTGCTTTATACGATATCGAAACGAAAAATATACTTTTTAAAGAAAATGGAACTAAGTTTGTAGCTACAGATTCTCGAATTGTAAATCCTTTTTTTATGAGAGGTTTAGTACTTTTTCCTACACTTGATGGAAAAGTAATTTTTGTAAACAATGTGAAGAAAAAGAGACTTCGAACCGTGATAGTCTCTTCTGAAGATAATTTTAATAATATTATAGCCTTTGAACTAGTGCAAAATAAAATTATTGCAGCAACATCGTATAAGATACTCTCAATGGCTAAAAAAGAGGTTCGTGTTAAGTACGAGATACGAAATATCATTTATGATGAAGATAAAATATTTATCGCTACCAAACAGGGTGAAATTATCTCCCTTACACCAGACCTACAAGTAGAGTCAAAGGTGAAATTTCCATTTGCACACTTTTATGCGATGGTAAGTAATGGTGATAAGCTCTATGTATTAGAAAAAGAAGGTTATCTTATAGTTTTAGATAAAAGGAGCTTTGACTACACTGTTCATGAGGTGGATTTTGATGATGGTTTTGTGTTTACTTCAAATAAATCTTTTTTTGTAAACGATAAGAAAATCATTACAGAATAATGTCCAATGAACTTGAAGCATTTTTAGAATACATTAGTGTTACTCGTGCACTCTCAAGTAAGAGTGTAGAGGCATATAAAAGTGATCTCTTGCAGATAGAAAAAGAGACAGCTTCAAATCTTCTTTCATTAAACTCTGAAAAATTACTGCTAGTCCTCTCAAACTACTCAAACAAACGTACACTCAATAGAAAACTCTCTTCTGTAAATGCATTTTTTGATTTTTGCCATAAACAAGACTTTAGTGAAAAAAATGATAAGTTTAAATTTGCAAAAATTCCTAAATTACTCCCAAAGTTTCTCTCCTATGAAGAAGTAAAAGCAGGTCTCTCTTTAATAGACAGAAGTACATGGATAGGAGCAAGGGATTATGCTTTAATACTTTTTTTATATGCAAGTGGAGCCAGGATTAGTGAGTGTTTATCATTAAGGGCAGAAGATATAGAAGGTGAGTGGTTGCATATATTACATGCGAAAGGGGAGAAAGAACGCATAGTTCCTTTAGCCAAAGTTGCAATAAAAGCGATACAAGTTTATAAATCTATGATGCCCTTTGAAAGTGAATTTATCTGGTTAAATTATCAAAAAAGTAGACTCAGTCGTATAAGTGCTTATAAAATCACACGAAAGTACCTAGGTGTTTCACCTCATATACTTCGTCATACATATGCAACATCACTGATAACAGGTGGAGCTGATTTAAGAGTTGTGCAAGAGTTACTTGGGCACTCCTCTTTACTTTCAACTCAGATTTATACACATATTCAAAAACAAAACCTAAAAGAGACAATTGAAGTACATCACCCGATGTCTCACATTAGAAATAATATTAAATTTAATTAAAGAATATAGGGATAAAATCGTTATTATATATAATTTAAAAAAGAGAAAGAAGCAAGTAGTTTTATCTACTTAGTTAATAGTGTTTTTAGTATTATTAGTGCTACACTAGAAAACAACAATATTAAAGCGATAGAAGAACTTAAGTGTAAAGATGATTTTATGGTATATTCTAACGAACTCAAGCAAGTCATCATAACTTGGTGGTAAATACACAAGATATTTTACTTGATTAGAAGATACAAAGTGTATATGTCAAGCTAAAGTTTTAGAGTGATAATGAAAATTATATACTTGAAATAAGTGATAATAATAGTGAAATTTCTTAAGATGCAAGTGATAAAATATTTAACCTATACTTTTTAACAAAACTAAAAAAAGATGGAACAGGATTAGGAGTTTACATGAGTAAAACAATAGTAGAAGAGCACAGTAGCAGTAATATTTATAATAAAATCTGGAGTAAAGCTTTTTTGTCTTCTTTATTTATTATACAAAATAAATGGCATCAGCATGGTGTTTTAGTGCATACACTTAGAGTAACTTACTACTGCATAAAAGCAGGAGAGTTTAGAATGATTGGCGCGGGACTACTACATGACCTTGGTAAACCTTGTACAGCTTTTAAAAAAGATATCGAGGACGATGAATTTGGTGAGTGGAGCTTTACTGACCATGAAGAGAGAAGTTATCAGATAATTAAAAATTGGCCTTTTATTAGTGAATACACAAAAGACTTAGTACGGTATCATTACCTTATACGTGATATTAAAAAGTCAAAAAAAGAAAACCCAAAAAGATATGCACAAAAAACTGCTATTTGGGATACCCTAGATGAACAGATGCACGAAGACTTATACCGTTTTTTATCATATGATGATGCAGGTAAGGGTGAAAAAAGAAGACAATAGTATAATACTATAAAATAAAAAATAGTATTTTAGGAAGTAAATGGAAACAGTTAATATTTTAACTATCATAAGTATCGCATTCTTAGGTTCTTTTGGACACTGTATCGGTATGTGTGGGGGTATAGTTTTTGCATACTCAAGTATTAAAATCCAACCACAAAGTTCAAAAGTATCTAAAACTATTGCTCACCTTCTTTACTCTTTTGGACGTGTATTTACATATTCCCTCATAGGTGTCATTTTTGGTAGTTTAGGAAAAGTAGTTCGTTTTTCTGACTTTGCTAATGGTATTTTACTTGTAGTTGCTGGTATTGCGATGGTTTTAGCAGGACTCTCTCTTATGGGAAAGCTAAAGTTTTTAACACTAATCGAACACTCTTTTTCAAGCTCAACTTTTTATAAAAAAACATTTAAAAAAATACTCAACTCAAAATCAAATAGTAGTTTTTTTCTCCTCGGTATGTTAAATGGGCTTCTTCCTTGTGGGTTTGTTTACTTTTTTGCTATTACAGCCGCAAGTACAGCAGACCCACTTTATGGTGCACTAGTGATGGCTATCTTTGGGCTTAGTACAATTCCTGCAATGTTTAGTCTAGGTTTTTTAGCTTCACTTGCACAGGCTACAAGTTTTAGAAACATGATGATGAGTCTCTCTGCTATCGTAGTTATTTTCTATGGGGTATTTACTATTTATCATGGTTATGATTATATAACTACAGCAAATGAGGGTATACAACACTGCCACTAGTAAAAATAAAAATAAAGAGCCTTCTTATTTTAAGCCTATTTTCAGTTACAACTCTTTGCTCTGCACCACTATTAGGGCTTAGAAGTGGGGTTGGACTCTGTTGTCTCTCATGATAAAGCTTACTACAAACACCAAAACTCAAGTAATAATTTCGAGATTGTTTAAACTAAAAGTAATATATACATTGCAAGAAAAGCTGCTTTAAAACAGAAACAAATCTATAAAGGTTATGAACACTTTTTTGACTTAAAGATGGATGAGACACTTTATGTAGGTTTTATTCTGAGCATAGCTAAATAGCAAATTGTTTTTTTACGCTATGGCCAAATAACAGGTAGATAAATTATGTTGGTGAGACACCAATTGGTAATAATATAATCAGCTCTTTGTTACTAATAGCTGATAGTACAATCTCTTTGTGAATGCTATGTAAGTGCTACTTCTCTGGTGTAAGTGAGTTAATCACTTTTGTAAGTGGACCAAAAGCTGCTCGTCTTGTAGCTGCATTAATTTACTTTTTATAAAAGATCACTCCAACTGCAAACTCTTTTGTAAATCCATAGCTATTTTTATGATGGTCTGTATGACCAAAAAGAGTGAACCTCCATTGATTAATTTATCGTAAAATATCTTTTCAACTTTTAGTTTGAATTCTTCATCAAAATTCTCTGATTTAAAAAAGTATGTCTCAGAAGTTGTAACAAGGTTAATACACTCCTAATAAAGTGCTTTGTTCTTTAAAAGTGTAGACTTAAAACTGTCTAAGCCTTTAAAAGAGATAAATCTACACTGTAGATTTTAGCAATACTCAGCTATAATTACTCAAAAATAAATACAGGTACTTTTATGAGCAAAACTGTTACAGTAATAGACACATTTGGATTTTTCTTTCGTAGTTTTTATGCACTCCCGCAACACTTAAAAAATAAGGATGGTTTTCCAACTGGTTTACTTACAGGTTTTACAAACTTCATATCTACTTTGCAAAAAGCCCATGACAGCGACTATATCATCTTTGCAATAGATACAAAGGGACCTACATTTAGAAATGAGATAGATCCTAACTATAAAGCAAACCGTTCAGCTCCACCACCAGAACTTATTATGCAACTCCCTGTAGCAATAGAGTGGATAGATAAAATGGGGTATAAAACTCTTGGACAACCTGGGTTTGAAGCGGATGATATGATAGCTACTGTTGTAGAACTAGCAGAGCAAAAAGGTTATAAGGTAAGAGTAGTCTCACATGATAAAGATCTCTATCAGCTTATAAATGATGAAAAAAATATTCTAGTCGTCGATGCCATTAAACGCAAAGAGATGGATGAGAAAGCTTGTTACGATAAGTATGGTGTAACAGCACAACAGTTTACAGACTATCAGTCGATCCTTGGAGATAGTGCAGATAATGTTCCTGGTGTAAAAGGCATAGGAAAAGTAGGTGCAGAAAAACTACTTAAAGAATATGGAACTCTTGACAACATCTATGCACACGTACAAGAAGTAAAAGGTGCAAATCAGAAAAAACTTAGAGAGTGTAAAGAACAAGCTTACATGTCAAAAGAGCTTGTAACACTTAAACGCGATGTATTTGACACCATAGACTTTGAAGAGTATAAGATGGATGTTGAACATCCATTTCTTAACATATATGATGAGTTAGTGAAATATGAACAAAACGCAATACTTCGTGTTCTTCATGCAAAAAATCAAGTAAGTGAGGAAAAACGCAATAGTGTGGAGGAAGCAGTTGGTGTCGAAGAAGAGGACTATGGTGTGAAACTAGAGTTCAAAGCGACACTTTTAACAGATATAAAAGAGTTAAATACAGTACTTTCAAAGTTAACTCCTGAGACCATAGTTGCATTTGATACAGAGACAACAGGTCTAGAATATGATACAGATCAACTTGTTGGTTTTAGTTTTTGTACAAATGACAATGAAGCTTATTATGTTCCTTTTGCACACTTTTATCTCGGTGTTCCTGATCAGATTAGTGAAGATGATGCAAAGTCTGCCATAAGAAAAATATTTAACTCAAAAGTAGTAGGACATCACATCAAGTTTGACTTGCATTTTGTAACTCGTTTTTTAGAAGATGATAATTTAGAAGTGTATGCAGATAGTATGATACTCGCTTGGCTTATAAACTCTAACTCTGCACTTGCACTTGACAAACTAAGTGAGGCACTACTCGGTCATAAAATGGTTGCTTTTAAAGATACTGTAAAAAAGGGTGAGACTTTTGCAGGTGTAGAACTTGAAGATGCTTGTAAGTATGCGGCAGAAGATGCTTACATTACTGCAAAACTTTACAATGTCTTGTTAGAGAAGTTAGAGCTTCAAAGTGCTACTCACCTAATAGATGAAGCAAAAGAGATTGAGTTTCCTTTTATCCAAACATTGCTTAGAATGGAGAAAGCGGGTATAGAAGTTGATAGTGCATTTTTAGAGAAGTTCCTAGGTGAAGTTAAAGAGACTCTCTCTAGACTTACTCTTAGTATCCATGAACTTGCAGGTGGAGAGTTTAACATTAACTCGACTAAACAGTTGGGTGTTGTACTTTTTGAGACTCTAGAGCTTCCTGTGGGGAAAAAGACGAAAACTGGTTACTCAACTGATGAGAAGGTTTTAAATGGTCTTCTAGATGCACATAAAATTATTCCAAAACTCTTAGAGTATAGAGAGGTCTATAAGCTGTACTCAACATATATCGAGCCATTACTTAAACTGAGTCGTGCAGATAAGAAAAGCCGTATACATACTTCTTTTGTTCAAACTGGTACAGCAACTGGGCGTTTAAGTTCAAAAAATCCTAACTTACAAAACATACCAACAAGAACACCACTTGGTGCTAAAATCCGTCAGGCATTTGTAGCAGGCGAAGGTAAGAAACTTATAGGTATCGATTATTCACAGATTGAGCTGCGTTTACTTGCCCATTACTCTAAAGATAGTGTTTTAGTAGCTGCATTTAAAGACGATAAAGATATTCACCTTCAAACTGCCATTGTGCTTTTTGGAGAAGAGGAAGCACCTACTAAGCGTTCTATCGCTAAAACAGTAAACTTTGGACTTCTATATGGAATGGGACCTAAAAAGCTCTCAGATACTCTAGGGATTACTACTAAAGAGGCAAAAGAGATTATAGAGAAGTACTTCGAGTCATTCCCTACTGTAAAAGCATACTTTAGAAGTATTGTAGATAGTTCAAAAGAGAAGGGTTATGTAGAAACTTTACTTAAACGCCGTCGTTACTTTGACTATGAAAATGCAACTCCTATGTTTAGAGCGGCTTATGAGCGCGAAAGTGTTAACTCAGTTTTTCAAGGAAGTGCAGCAGACCTTATAAAACTTAGTATGAATAAAATCCATGAAGTTATAGAAAATGAGAAACTAAACGCAACAATGCTACTACAGATTCACGATGAGCTCATCTTTGAAGTAAATGCAGAAGAAGCAGAGCTTCTTGGAAATAAGTTTAGAGATATTATGGACGGTATAATGGAGCTAAATATTCCACTCAAAGCAAGTCTCAACATCGGAGATAACTGGAGTGAGTTAAAGTAGGGTTGTTTTTGAGCATACTTAGTAGTTTTTTATCACCACTATAGTCTGAAGCGCTGTGTTGTAAAAGTGTACTAACTATAGACTTTAAGTCCCTGCCTTTTGAGAGACTCTCAAGCTCTTTTGGTGTTATGGATTTTAGTACTTCATTTAGTGATTTATTTGTATTTGGAAGAATGATATTGAGTGTTTTTGAAGTATTAAAATTTATCATACTTTAGTATATTGTATTTCGGTATAATTGATTATGATTAAAAACTACCTTATAACTTCAAAACCATCGTTTATACAACTTAAAAAGCATCTTCCTGCATTTGCACTTTATAGAGATAAAGAAACATCTGAGTACTCTTTTCATGCTGAGAACTTTGTGCAAATGTGCAAGTCTATACCAAACTTAAAAGCTTTTTTGCACCAAGACTACCTCCTTGCAGACTCATTAAACGCTAGCGGTGTTCATTTAACATCTTTACAGTTTGATGAGATAACTAAGGCTAAAAAATTGGGTTTAGAGGTGATTGTCTCTTGTCATACTAAAGAAGATGTAGACAAAGTGGAAAAATTAGGTGCTACATATGTTACATATAGCCCTGTATTTGACACACCAAACAAGGGTGAACCTAAGGGTGTCGAAGATTTAAAAAACCTTGTAGACTCTACATCCTTAAAAGTTTTTGCACTTGGTGGAATTATCACAGAGGCACATGTAAATGCAGTAGAGACAAGTGGTGCTTATGGTTTTGCCTCTATTCGTTACTTTGAGTAAGCACTTGTTTATTAGAGTAGTTTCCCAGCCATATAACCACTAGCAAAACTCCACTGTAGATTATAACCACCACATGGACCATCAAGGTTCATAATTTCACCACAGAAGTAAAGACCTTTGATGAGTTTACTCTGCATACTTTTTGGATCTATCTCTTTGAGGCTAATTCCACCTCTTGTTATCATAGCCAAACGAAAACCATCATGTCCATTTACTGTGAGAGGTGTCCAAGCAAGAAGTGAGATGAGTTTTGCTCTGGCTTTTCCTGATTGTTTACCCAGTGTTTTATCTATTTCACACTCTGCCATTTTACACAGTTCTAAACTCAGTGCTTCTGGTAGTAGAGTAGATACAAGCTCTAAAATACTTGCATCAGAATTTTTTAAAGCTTGTTCTTTTAAATGTTTTGTAATCTCTTCTTCATTTTTTCCTTTTGTGAGGTTAAGAAGAAGAGGCACTTCACCATATTTTTTAAGTAGAGGTGTCACTTCTCTTGCAAAGTCTAGTACAACAGGACCTCGTATACCAGTTTTAGTGAAAATGAGATCACCTTTAGCACGGAGTTTTTTATGCTTTTTGATATCAACTCGAAGTTCAACTTTTGCAATGGTATCTGCTCTACACTCACTGACCCAAGATTCTTTTACTTTTAGTGGCATCATGGCAGGACTTAGTTCTGTTACCTTGTGTCCTAACTCTCCAGCTAAGTTATAACCATCACCCTCAGCACCAAGGACAGGATAACCAAGTCCGCCAGTAGCAACTATAACATTTGGTGCATAGTACATATCTGTCTGCGTTTTAACACCATTAATATGCTGTCCTACAAGAAGTAGTCTTTCCACTCTTTGGTTGGTGAGTATTTTTATACCAACTCTATCCATCTCATCTTGGAGTCCAGCTATGATAGTACTAGAGGAGTGTGAAGTTGGAAAGATACGAAAACCATCAGGGGCATGGGTCTCAACCCCTATCTCATCCATAAACTTTACAAGTTCTTTGTTATCAAAGTCTGCTAATGCATCTTGCATAAACCTACCATCACGACCAAATCTAGCCATAAAGTCTTCGTTTGAGAGTGTATTTGTAAGGTTACAACGTCCACCACCAGTAGCTTTGAGTTTTGAAGAAATTTTTGTTAGTTTCTCTAAGAGTAAAACACTTTTACCCTTTCTTGCAGCTACAATAGCGGATATAATCCCTGCAGCACCGCTACCAATAACGATAAGGTCATATTTTTCTTCATTCATAAGTTTATTTTACTATAATTTCTATAATGAAAACATATGATGGATATAGAGAGAAGTGTTATGAGTGTTACAGACCTAAGAGTTCGTGCATGTGTGAACACTTCGAGCATATACAAACTCGTACTAAATTTATCATTCTTATGCATCCGAAAGAGTTTAAAAAAGTCAAAAATAATACAGGGCATTTTACTCACAAAAGCCTTACTAATGCAGAACTATTTATAGGTATTGATTTTTCAGACCATAGACGTATAAATGAAATTATAGATTCACATGACTCATATATCCTTTTTCCTTCACCAAATGCAGTAAATCTTACATCTGAGAAACCAAGTCTGAGTTCTAAACCCTTAGCAATATTTTTAATCGATTCCACATGGGCTTGTACAAGAAAGATGTTTACACAAAGCACTAACCTAAACACTTTAAAACATATGAGTTTTGTAACGCAGAGGACATCAGCTTATCAAATAAAAGAACAACCACGTGAAAACTATTTATCTACGATAGAGTCGACATTAGTTGTTTTAGAACTTTTAAAAAAGCATGATATGGAAAATATAAAAGAGGAAGAACTCAGTGGCTTTTTAAACCCATTTTTGAAGATGGTAGAGTATCAAAAAAAATTAATTGAAAACTCTAAGACTCATAATGTGCGTTTTATAAAAGGAAGAAAAACTGAGTATTAAATACTCTCCTTTATTTCTTGTGTCTATCTCATTCCTTAGTGCTTCATTTGTTCCAGCAAAATCTCTAGACATGATAAGACCATGTCTATCTATATCTTCTGTAATGGTCGTCTTTTTAGCATTTATAACTGCTTAATTCGAACCTTATTAGCTACCACCTTATGCAGTTGCACTGTGTGAACATTTGACTGGAACTAAAGAAATGATAGAAGAAGTGGACTAGCACTATCAATGATAAAACTTCAACTCTTTTACTCCAAAATAAGAAAAAAACACTGCGTTTTCAAACAACTGTAAATACTTACAGAGGAACAAAAGGGATTTTATATAGAATATTTGTTAATGGAAAAAAGGAAGTGAAATGTGTAGACCTTGTTATCTCGTATGAAAATGACAAGATTTCTTATGGACGAATATATATGGAAAATAAAAAAGAGCTTGTACTAAAACCTTAAGTATTACAAGCTTTTATTTGTTAAACATAATAGAGCCAAGACGAACCATGTTAGATCCACACTCAATAGCCATCTCAAAATCACCACTCATACCCATAGAACAGATAGTTGCGTTTGGTAGCTCTTTATAGATACTGTACGTTGTATTAAAACTATCTTTAATAACTTTCGTATCATCTGAATGAGCACCGATACTCATAACACCTTTGAGGTTTATATTAGGACATTTTTCAATGATAGTCATATAAGACTCTTTTGCATCTTGGGGCATAAAACCAAACTTAGACTTTTCTTTAGCTGAATTTATCTGCATTAAACAATCAAGAGTCATATCCTTAGCCTCTAATTTCTTTTGAAGCTCTAAAGCTAAGTCAAGCGAGTCTAGTGCTTGAAAAAGAGTAGGGTCAATGTCTAGTAGGTTATTTATCTTGTTTTTTTGAAGGTTGCCTATGAAATGCCACTCTAATGGTAATTCATCAAGCTCTACAGCCTTAGCTTTTAAGTCTTGTACTTTATTTTCACCAAAAGCACGTTGGCCAATGCTGTAAAGAGTAGAGATATCATCGGACGTAGAGTATTTACTTACAGCTACTATCTTTACTATGTGGTGACCACTTACTCTTAAACGTGCAGTCTCTACACGACGGATTACAGTGTCTATATATAATTTATGTTCAATATTTGTCATTTTTTATCCTACTAGTCTATTTATGTCGTTAAAAAGTCCAAGTCCCATAAGACCGAAGAGTAATACCCATCCAGCTATAGTAAACTTTATCATAACTGCTTCACTCGCTTCTCTTCTAAATATAAGCTCATACAAGTTAAACATGATGTGACCACCATCAAGGGCAGGAATAGGGAGCAGATTAAGCACACCTAGGTTTACACTGATGAGTGCTGCGAACAACAGAACACTCATCCAACCAGCATCAGTTGCATCAGATGTGAGTTTTACAATAGAGATAACACCACCTAATTCTTTTGCAGGAACATCGCCCATTATAAGTTTTTGTACACCGGTAAATATCATAGTACTAGCAAATACAGTCTGCTGAGTAGCATAAGAGAGAGTCTCGCTTAAATTAAGCTCAAGAGGATGTGTCACACCTGCTGAACCTATACCTATCATCTTTTTTTGTATAGTCTCACCAAAGAGGTTTGTTGTCTCACTAAGTTTTGGAGTAAGTTCTTTATACTCTTTAAATCCAGCTCTTAGTATTTCTAGGTTGAGTGTGCCCTCTGAGACTTCGATGATGT
>Ga0208468_1000231_pt1 | contig 18575 bp, 19 predicted proteins | sample DeeseametaMP0960_FD_184198 | JGI IMG/M metagenome (GOLD analysis project Ga0208468, IMG submission 184198) | Marine microbial communities from the Deep Indian Ocean - MP0960 (SPAdes) | ecosystem: Environmental > Aquatic > Marine > Oceanic | place: East of Madagascar, South Indian Ocean... | reverse complement strand
TGCGAACAGCGCGTTCCCGAACTTCGGGAGAGTATCCAGGTCGTTTGCTCATCAGCTAATTCTCTCAAGAAAGTTAGCCTCCGATAAACCCGGGGGGATTCACTAACGCTATACCGCAAAGCCAGTAGACCGTGCTACTTATATCCTGAACAACTGAATTCATGAAACCACCTCATACTGGACATTTAACGCCCAAAGCAGCGAGCGCCGCTGTTTGGCGTCCGCTGCCTTTGCTTGTTACGTGCTTTGTTGCTTAAGGGCACAATAACTCTCTTTTCCGACTTTTATAATAAAGTGGAGAACAACCGCACAGAACCCTGAGATTATGCCAGCCTCGACACCCATAATGCTTGCCACGGAGGCAGCAACAGTGGCAACTATTACTTTTGTACCTTGCTCACTAACTTCTTCAAGTGATTTTCTTAACTGGTCGTATTTTGAATCACCGGTGCATATCAAAGTAAAAATCTCATGCTTGACCTGCTCCCAGTAGCTTTTAGGAGGCCTCGATTCCTTTTCTAGTTTGGCTCGGGCAATAAAAATGTCTTTGTCGCCAGCGGCGGCCATAGGTTTGGACAACCCTTCTTGATACATAAATATCGCAGCATCTTCTGGATCATCTTCATATATAAACAAGGCTGGAGCCATATACTTCAATTCTGTTTCAGATAATCCTGCTATCCAGTTATTCATAATCTTCCTGAGTTATTGCAAATACCGCTTTTGTTAAGTGGCTCCCTTTTCGGAGCAAAGCGAAGAAAAGGGCGTCAGGTTCCGGGCCTTCAGGCCCGGAACGAACTAAAACTATTGGTTAGGACTTACCCACTACAACCGCCAAATTTTTGCCAAGCTTCCCCCGCAATTATGTCCGATACATCTTGAGCAATTTCCAAGAATTTGGCTGCCTCGTATTCTGAAATGCTTGCGCTTAGCTCATGAACAGCTTTGTTTCTTAGAAGGCGCAACTCATTAATGATCCGCATATCGTTGTCGGAAAGAACACCTGTTGTTACGAGCGCCTTTATCGCTGATGAAGAGGTCACCCTCGCTCGCTCCGGCATCAGCTGAAAGTGCCTGAGGATTCGAGACCCAGCCATGCTTCGATGACGGCATTTCTTGGCGACGATTCCCGAACCTGCTGCAAGTAATAGTCTAAATCTGCAACTACCGATTCGTCAGAGGGGGGAGGCGTAGTTTTTGATCGCGCGTACCGAGCCTCTTCCCGGAGTTGTTCCAAATCTCTTTCAAACTCCAGCTCCAGGTCCTTGTACTTCAAGCGCTGCAACATCGGAATCAAGTCAGCGACGGGGCTCCGTAAAACGAATAGCGCGATGAGGGCCACTCCAGGCCAAGCTAAGGTTTCAATAATTCTGACTAAATATTCCATACCTTCCTAGCGACTGAGATCATTTTCGCTTGAGGCGAAGCCTCCTTTTGCGGCTGCAAACGTGGGTGGCGGGTCAAACGTCACCTGCGGCTATTTGTTAGGCAGCAACTGCACCATTAACCCCAGCGACTCTTCTTAACGGTAGTTGTGAGCACGTGAACCAGCGGTGATGAAAAAGCGGTCCAATTTTCCAGGCGCTCAGTTTCTGGATCGAAATATTGACCTCGACGACCAACATGGCACTCAAGGAAATCGTGACATAAGAATTGTTCAAGGGGACGGACAGAGTGATGTTTCTCCGCAACCGTACGGTTTCCTAGTGATGCAATAACGTCTTTTGCAGCACAGGCCTTGTAACCATTTGGCCCGAAATCGATGACGATTCCTCCGGGCGAATTGGCCTCCATCTTCCGAACTTGATCAAGAAGGCCGGCGTTCTTCCCTTTCCACAATTTCTTTGATTGAAAGGTTAAACCCTTTCTTGCGATTGTGTTTCCGCCTTGATCCTGAACCTCCAACTGAAAAATTCCATCAATACCCAACAACCTTTCAGGGGCACGAGGACCACGACCGCGTACCTTTCGGTAGGACACTTGGACAAGATATTCATCGAATCCGTTTTGCGCACGTATAGGCTCCGCGCGTGCCAAAGCTTGCCCCAAGGCTCCGGTTACTGAATCTTCGTCAGCAGCGTGCTGTTCATAAAAGGCTTCAGCGTTAGCCACACCCAATGCGTAGTGACCTCTTAGGGAATCTAGGACATAGGAAGGAAGTACATCGTTCATGGTCTTGCACCTACCCTGAATTGCTGCCTAACGCTTGAGCTCAACGGCGTTTGAGGCGATGCCTGTTTTTGCGGTAGCAAAAATGGGCAGCGGGTCAAACGTCCCGTGCAGCGATTTGTTAGGCGGCGGGGTTTGGAAGTTGCCCACGCCATTCTTTGTATTCATGGCCTTTTGGAGTTACTTGAATCAAATCTGATGAAACTTCAACCAAATGATGCGCCTGAAGCGCCTCGAGGATCACGTTGCGTTCATGCTCTTTGGGAATTAAGTGAAACCAGAAATTGTGGAAATGGCTAACTGTTGCTGGGCTCTCCAGCCCCGCTAACCAGTCGAGTACAAGCTGAGTTCCATAGACCAAGAAATAGTTGAGATACCGGTACTCCCACAGATATGAGTTGGCCCGCTCAGAACGGAGCTGTTGTTCAAGTTGTTCAGTGCTCAGACCTTCCGACGCTACATCCGGCTCTGGAATGTCTGGAACGTTGTGGCTATTAGCACCTAGCTCCTGACCTTGTGTAAAGGAAACCTCTCCACCTCCGGGGATTTTTATGGAGCCTTGTTTTGCAGACGCCATGCGGTCTGCTACAGCAGAAAAGAGCGCCACAACCTGCCGATTGAAGTAAATAGCAACGAACACGGCTAACGCGGAGAACACAACAGGCCCCGACAGAACCAATCCAAGAACCTCGACAACGAACTGCTGCCAACTCATGACGCTCTCCTCATAGCCGCCTAACATTTGTATATCGCGCACGCTCGGTTTGCCCACGCGCTACTATGGCAAAAATTGCCATAAGAGTTTGAATTAATAGAAAAAACAGCGCTGTATCTGAAAATACGCGACAGGGATAACGCGCATGCGTGTAAATCTTGAAGGCGGGGTCTCATAGATAGTGCCCATATTTCCTTATGTGGCTGTTTTGCGGCACGTTTTTGAAAATCGCTCAGGATTAACGCGCATTCCTTGCTGGAAAAACGAGCACGCCTGCTCGTTAAGTAAAATATACGGGATTACGGCGCAGCGCGGAAGGCGCAACACTCGGCTTTTTGGAAGGCAATAAGAAGGCCTCATGGAAAGAGGCCTTGTGAGGATGTACTGCGTTGGTAGGGGGTTGCGGTTACAGCAGTTCTATCGCGACTGCTGTGCCCTCACCACCACCGATACACAGTGAGGCGATGCCGCGCTTTAGGCCGCGCTGTTTCAGCGCGTTGATCAGGGTAACGATTATTCGTGAGCCGGAGGAGCCGATGGGGTGGCCCAGTGCGCAGGCGCCGCCGTGTATGTTGACCTTGTCGGCATCTAAACCCAGCTCTTGAATAGCCAGCAGCGTGACCACGGCAAAGGCTTCGTTAATTTCAAACAGGTCAACGTCGCCGAGATTCCAACCCGCTTTATCCAACACCTTATTGATGGCGCCGATGGGAGCCAGGGTAAATTCTGCCGGTAGTTGGGCATGGCTGGCGTGGGCGACGATCCGCGCAATGGGTGTTGCCCCTGCGGTTGCCGCCGCGCTTTCCGATGCCAACACCAATGCGGAGGCACCATCGCTAATGGAGCTGGAGTTTGCCGCCGTTACGGTGCCGTCTTTCGCGAAGGCGGGTTTCAGGCTGGGGATTTTTTCAGGCTTCGCTTTGGGCGGTTGTTCGTCGGCATCCACGACCGAGTCGCCACCACGACCGGAGACGGTGACCGGCACAATTTCATCGTTGAAGGCGCCGCTTTCCATTGCCGCCACGGCTTTGCTTAGCGAAGCGATGGCAAAGTCGTCCATGGTTTCGCGACTGATGTTGTAGTCGTCAGCGCTACGCTGAGCAAACACCCCCATTAAGCCGCCCTCGTAGGCGTCTTGCAGGCCGTCGAACAACATGGAGTCGATCACTTCGCCGTGGCCCATACGCATACCGCCACGCGCTTTGGGTAACAGGTAGGGAGCCTGGCTCATGTTTTCCATACCGCCAGCAACCATAATGCCGTTGCTGCCCGCTTTGATGGAGTCGTGTGCGGCGATGACGGCTTGCATGCCGGAGCCGCACATTTTGTTAACAGTGGTACAGGGCGTGGCGTCGGGCAGGCCGGCCGCCCGCGAGGCTTGTCTGGCAGGTGCCTGGCCCAGGCCAGCGGGCAACACGCAGCCCATAATCACCTCTTCCACAGCAGATGCGTCCAGGCCTGCTCGCGACACGGCTTCGGCGATACATGCCGCGCCCAACGTCGGCGAGGCGACACTGCTCAAGCTTCCCATCAGGCCGCCCATAGCGGTGCGCGCAGCACCGAGAATAACAACGTTATCTGTCATAATTGGTTTCCTATTCGTGTGCGTTTAGCGTGGGTAGGCCACTAGCCTCTACCCAGCAGCGAGCGAGCGATCACTTCTTTCATTACCTCTGACGTACCGCCGTATATTCGCTGTACGCGGGCATCGGTAAAGGCGCGGGATACCGGGTATTCCGTTGTGTAACCGTAGCCACCAAACAACTGCAAGCAACCATCGGCAACCCGGCACTGCATTTCCGTTGCGCTGTATTTGGCCATAGAGGCGGTGGCGGCATCCAGTTCACCACGCTTGTATTGCTGTATGCACTGCTCGACAAACGCCGCGTTCACCTGGGCATCACTTTCCATTTCGGCAATGCGAAAACGGGTGTTTTGCAGTTGGCTGAGCGTTTGTCCAAACAGCTCGCGCTCTTTGGCGTAGTCGATGGTCAGATCCAGCACACCGCGCGCCGCCCCGCAGGCGATCACGCCAATCACCAGGCGCTCGCGCGGCAGCTCTTGCATCAGGTAGGCAAAGCCCTTGCCCTCTTCCCCCAGCAGCGCCGAGGCGGGTACGCGGCAGTCTTCAAAGAACAGCTCTGAGGTATCGCCACAGTGCTGGCCGATCTTGCTGAGGTTTCGGCCGCGTTCAAAGCCCGGCAAGGAGGTATCGACCAGGAACAGGCTAATGCCTCGGGCACCGGCCGTGGGGTCAGTTTTCGCCGCCACAATGACCATGCCGGCGTGCTGGCCGTTGGTGATAAAGGTTTTGGAGCCATTGAGAATATAGTCGTCACCGTCTTTTTTAGCGGTGGTGCGCATGGCTTGCAGGTCACTACCCGCCCCCGGCTCGGTCATGGCAATGGCGCCGACCACTTCCCCGCTGACCATTTTCGGCAGCCAGTATTGCTTCTGCTCCTCGTTGGCAAGGTGGCTGATATACGGTGCAACAATATCTGAGTGCACCATCACGTTGGTGGCCAAGGCACCGTAGCCCATGCGCGCAATTTCGCTGGCAACCAGTGTTGAGTATTCAAAGGGAACGCCGCAACCGCCGCAGTCTTCCTCTACATCGACGCATAGCAGGCCAGCTTCACCCAGGGTGTTCCAGAGCTCGCGGGGTACAATGCCCGCTTCGTCCCAGCGCTCGTAATGGGGCGCTACTTCGGCTTCCAGTACTTTGCCGAGCATGTCGGCAAACATAGCCAGTTCTTCGCGATTTACCTCGTTTGTCATTGCGCTTCTCCGAATTAACGCGGGGCCATGCGCAGCGCGCAGTCCAGGCGAATGGTTTCACCGTTGAGAATGGGGTTTTTAACGATCTGCTCAACCAACATACCGTATTCCTTTGGCTGCCCAAGGCGCTGGGGGAACGGCAGTGTGGCGGCGAGGCTGTCTTGCACCTCTTGGGTGAAGCCCGCCATCATCGGAGTCATAAACAAACCCGGCGCGATGGTGTTTACACGAATGCCCTCGCGCGCCAATTCACGTGCGGCTTGCAGAGTCATGGCCACAACACCGCCCTTAGAGGCGCTGTAGGCAACCTGACCGATCTGGCCTTCAAACGCTGCCACTGAGGCGGTATTGACGATTGCGCCGCGCTCACCGTCGGCATTGGGCTCGCGACTGGCCATATCTGCCGCCGCCAAGCGCATAACATTAAAGCTGCCGACCAAATTTACTTGAATCACCTTGTCGAAATTTTCCAGCGGCATGGGGCCGCTCTTACCCAGAATGCGTGAACCCGGCGCAATGCCTGCACAGTTCACGGCAATACCGCAGGGGCCGTGGGCCTCACGCGCAGCGGCAAAGGCGGCCTCAGCACTTTCTGAAGACGACACATCACAGCGCACGAAAAACCCGCCAAGCTCATCGGCAACCTGGCGACCGCGCTCTTCCTGCAGGTCAAAAATGGCGACCTTACATCCCTCTGCTGCCAGGGCACGTGCGGCCCCCTCGCCCAAACCCGATGCCCCGCCGGTCACTACTGCTGCAACGCCGTTAAACTCCATGATTTTCCTCTTTGCTCTCTCGTTATGCTGGCCGCATACAGCACCACCGCTGGCGGCCAATTTTCAGTAACAGCAGTGTCGCCCAGCCCCCAGCGGCAAGCCATGACATATTGCGGCAGGAAATTTGTTAAAAAATGCAGCTTAGGCCTTTCAACAAACAGGAAGCGTTAGGCAATATACTAATACCCATATATACTTTATGTGTATTAACCCGTTCGGCTCAGCATTGGCATAGCAGTAGTGGCGCCTGTTCAGCCTCGGTTTTGCTCCATTGGCAAACGGAGAGCCCGGCCACCGATGAACACCGACATCAGCATTGATGACATTATTAACGGGGTAGACAAGCACGAGTTCGAATTGCGCTTCTCTCCCCAGGTTGACCTCAGTAAGGGCGTGGTCACCGGCATGGACACCAATCTGGTTTGGGCAAAAGCTGGCTACGAGACCTTAACCAAGTCAGCCATATTGGGCATTCTTGATCGCCACAATAAGCGTATTGGCTTTTTCCTCTACTATTTGCTGCGCGCGCTCAAAGCCCATGCCGAGCTGCTGCGTATGGGCCATCACTTTCCCTTGAGCATAACCCTGCGGCCCAGCGAGCTGGCCAGCGAGGGCTTTTTTAATGCTGTGACACAGATATTTCACGACAGCGGCGCCTCAGCGCAGGACATCACTCTGCAATTGCCCCCCACCTTGTTCGACGACTTCTACAACCACTTGCCAACACTTGGCCGACTCATCGATTTTGGTTTTAAAATATCGATTCGGGATTTCTATCAAGACCCAAACACCCTGAGCAAAGTAAGCAGGGGTGTTATTCACGAAGTGGTGACACCTCCGGGCCTCGGCCAACGGCTGACCACCAGCACCAAAGCCTCCGACAACTTACGCAAACTCGTTGACGCGGCCACAACCCAGCAATGGCGTTGCGTGGTGGACGGTATTGGCAACCGACACTGCCTGGACGCCGCCGCTGCGCAGGGTGCCCGTGTTGTACAAGGCCGCTACTTTGGCGAAGGCCTGACCCTCGAGGCCACGCGACAACTCCTGGACTCCCAGCTCAGCAAGCGCTGACTCTGCCAGCTCGCTGGTATTCCCCCTGCATAAATACTGTCCTTAGCGTTGATTTAGCCGCCCCCACCGGCACGGCCTCAGCAAATGCAAAATGATATATTCCAAATTAGAATAAACATATTCCTTGAAGTTATTACACTAAGGCGCTACGTTAGAGACTCACTTTTCACTACCGGAGCCTATTGCGATGGAAGACACCCAACAGCCCGTGGCCGGACTACCACGGATCAACGAACCTGCTCCCGACTTTAATGCCCTGACGACCGACGGCCAAAAGCAGTTGAGCGATTACCGCGGTAAATGGCTGGTGCTGTTTTCCCACCCCGCCGACTTTACCCCGGTGTGCACAACGGAATTTATCGCCTTTGCCAAAGCGGCCCCCGACTTTGCCGCACTCAACTGTGAATTACTCGGTCTATCGATAGACAGTATTCACTCCCACATTGCCTGGATGCGTAATATTCAGCAGAACTTCGGTGTGGAAATTCCCTTCCCGATTATCGAAGACCTAAAGATGGACGTTGCCAAAGCCTACGGCATGATCCATCCGGGTGCGGGCGATACCTCGGCGGTACGCGCGACCTTTATCATCGACCCCAACGGCGTGCTGCGTGCAATGGTGTACTACCCAATGAGTAACGGCCGCTCGATTCCCGAGTTTTTGCGCCTATTGGAAGCACTGCAGACCAGTGAAGAGCACGGCGTAGCCACCCCCGAAGGCTGGAAAAAAGGCGACAAGGTGATTGTTCCGCCCGCCAAAACCGCCGCTGATGTAAATGCCCGCATGGCGTCCAACGACTATGACTGCACCGACTTCTACTTCTGTACCAAGTCTTTGTAAAACGCGGCCACGTGTAAGGGAGAAACCATGAAAACCGTTCACGATATGGTTGAAGAGGCAAAAGGCCACATTCAGGAAGTTAATGTCGACGAGGCCAAGCAGGCGATAGCCGATGCTGACTACCTTATAGACGTGCGTGAGGAAGATGAATTTCACGCCGGGCATATTGAGGGCGCAATCAATATTCCACGCGGTGTGCTGGAGTTTAAACTCAGCAGCGAGGAGGCCCTGGCTGACCGCATGCAGAAAGTGGTGCTCTATTGTAAAAGTAGTGGCCGCTCAGCGCTGGCAGCCGCAGCAATGAAGGAAATGGGCTATCAGCAGGTGGTCTCGCTTGCTGGCGGTATCGAAGCCTGGCAAGCGGCCGACCAAGCGGTGGTCACGCCAAACCTGCCGGATTTTGAATAAGTCGCTGATATAAAAAAACCGCTATGGCTCTCACCATAGCGGTTTTTACTTCCTGCCAGTTTTGGCTTTTTTTATAATTTCTTAGAACACTTCAAACAGCGCTGCAGCGCCCATACCGCCACCGATACACATGGTCACCACGGCGTATTTTTCACCGCGACGCTTGGCTTCCAGCAAGGCGTGGCCCACCAGACGCGCACCACTCATACCGAAGGGGTGGCCAATAGAGATACCGCCGCCATTCACGTTCAATTTGTTGTTGTCGATACCCAACTGATCGCGGCAGTAAATTACCTGACAGGCGAAGGCTTCGTTCAGCTCCCAGATGCCGATATCGTCGACTTTCAAACCCTGACGCTTAAGCAGTTTGGGAATCGCGAACACGGGACCAATACCCATTTCGTCGGCCTTGCAACCGGCAACGGCCATACCGCGGTAAGCGCCCAGAGGTGCCAGGCCCAATTGCTCGGCGCGCTTGGCTTCCATCAATACGCTGGCTGAGGCGCCGTCTGACAACTGCGAGGCATTACCGGCAGTAATGAAGCGACCTTCTTTCACCCACTGGCCGTCTTTCCAGACCGGCGCCAGACCTTGCAGGCTTTCCAATGTGGTGGAGGGGCGATTGCACTCGTCGCGATCCAGAACCACGTCTTTGTAAGTAACTTCTTTGGTTTCTTTGTTAAACACCGACATGCGCGTCGCAAAGGGCACGATCTCGTCGTTAAACAAACCGGCTTCCTGCGCCGCCGCAACACGCATCTGGCTTTGCAGCGCGTATTCATCCTGCGCTTCACGGCTGATGCCATAGCGCTCGGAAACAATCTCGGCGGTTTCGATCATCGGAATATACGCCGTGGGATCGATTTCCGTCACCGTTTTTGAAACGTTGCGGTAGGTGTTCTTGTGCTTGGTTTGCACCAGCGAAATCGACTCCAGACCGCCGGCAACGGCAACGTCCATTTCGTCACACATAATCGACTTAGCGGCCCAGGCGATGGTCATCAAACCAGAGCTGCACTGGCGGTCGATAGTCATGCCCGCCGTGGTGTCAGGCAAACCCGCGGCAACGCTACACAGACGGCCCAGGTTGTAGCCCTGTGTGCCCTGCTGTGCAGCGGCACCCATGATCACATCTTCAACCGATGCGGGGTCGATACCCGCTTTTTCCACCGCGGCTTTTACCGCGTGACCACCCATTGCCGGGGCTTCGGTGTCGTTCAGGGCACCGCGAAAGGATTTACCCATGCCGGTACGGGCGGTAGAGACGATGACGGCTTCTTTCATGTTGAACCTCGTTCGCTTAGGCGCCGCATGTCCGTGCGACGCCGGGATTGAATTCTATTAGCTCTGTGCTGGCTGCGATAGCCTAACGCGCCTTAGGCCCGTTGCGAAGAGCAGCTGATGATTTCTCCGGTCAGGTAGCTGGAATAATCCGACGCCAAAAACATCATGACGTTAGCCACTTCCCACACCTCGGCGCCGCGCCCGAAGGCTTCGCGGCCTTCCAGTTCGGCCAGCAATTCCTCTGGCGCTGATTTCTTCAGCATCGGGTGAACTGCCAGCGACGGCGACACAGCGTTAATGCGCACGCCAAAATCGGCTGCTTCCAGCGCCGCGCAACGCGTCAGTGCCATAACACCCGCCTTGGCAGCGGCATAGTGAGATTGCTCTTTTTGCGCGCGCCAGCCCAGTACCGAGGCATTGTTAACGATCACGCCAGCACCGCGAGCCTTCATGGTGCGCATCATCTGGCGAGTCATGCGCATAGTGCCATTTAGGGTAACGTCGATGACCTTGTCCCACTCGGCGTCTTCCATATCGATCAATGACTTGGTGGTGCCAAGACCCGCGTTGTTAATCAATACGTCCACGCCACCGCAGAACTCTTCAGCAAAACCGATCAGCGCCTGAACATCATCCTCGACGGCAACATTGCAGACTTTACCAGCAACTTGCTCCAAGCCCGTTTCGCTTTTTAAACGCTCCACGGCGTCGTTCAAGCGGCCCTCGTGGATGTCGCTAATAACAATACTCCGGCAGCCCTCTTCCACGGCGCGCTTAGCCGCCGCAAAGCCAATGCCGGCACCCGCCGCGGCGGTAATCAATACCGACTTGCCCTTGAGCAGGCCGTGGCCTGCCACGTATTCTGGAATCTTCACACTCATTCTATCGCTCCATTGCGCGCCGATCAGCGCAGCGCGCTTTTAACTGTCGTTGTGGTTGTTTGTTACGGCATTACCACTTGGGTTCTTTGGGCATTCCCAAGCCGCGCTCGGCAATAATATTGCGCTGAATCTGGTTGGTGCCGCCGTAAATGGTATCTGAGCGGGTAAACAAGAATAGCGATTGCAGACGGTTTAGCTCGTAGGGTGCCTCCGGCAAAATCGTCGCCTCCGGCCCCATAATATCCACCGCCAGCTCACCGAGGTCGCGGTGCCAGCTCGCCCAGTACAGTTTGTAGATCAGCGCCTCTTTTTGCAGGCTGCCGTCACCCTTGTCGCCAGACAGCATACGCATGCTGTTGTAGCGCATGATTTTCAGGCCAATGTGAGCCTGGGCAATTCGCTGACGGATCTGAGGGTCGTTAGCCGCGCCGTTTTCACGGGCCAGTTTTACCACCTCGTTGAGCTCATTTTGGAAGGCCATTTGCTGACCGAGTGTGGATACGCCGCGCTCAAAACCGAGCAAGCCCATCGCCACTTTCCAGCCGTCGCCAGGTTCGCCAACAATGTCATCGGCATCGCACTCTGCGTCGTCAAAGAACACTTCGTTAAACTCTGACGTGCCGGTAATTTGCTCGATGGGGCGCACCGTCACCCCGGGTTGATCCATTTTTACCAGGAAGAAACCCAGCCCTTTATGCGCCTTTGAATCAGGGTCGGTGCGGGCGATAACAAAGCAGTATTCCGACTCGTGGGCCAGTGAGGTCCAGACCTTCTGGCCATTGATTACCCACTTACCTTTCGCCTCGTCAAAGCGGGCCTTGGTTTTTACATTGGCCAGGTCTGAGCCTGCTCCCGGCTCGGAATAGCCCTGACACCAGAATTCGGTACCCGCCAGAATACCCGGCAGATACTTGGCTTTTTGCGCCTCGCTGCCAAAGGCAATTAGTGTTGGTCCGGTAAGGCCGTCGCCGATATGGCCCATACGACCGGGCGCACCAGCGCGGGCGTATTCTTCATAAAAAATAACTTGCTGCTCGATCGACAAACCACGGCCGCCGTATTCCGTTGGCCAACCCACACAGGTCCAACCGCCTTCGGCCAGTTTTTGCTCCCAGCGTTTGCGCTCCTCGGGGAACATATGCTCGTCGCCGGGGCCACCGCGAAATTTGAGCTGGGCAAACTCACCGGTAAGATTGTCGGCCAACCAGCCCGCGATCTCTTTGCGGAAGGCTTCGTCTTTTTCGCTGAATTGTAATTTCATACTTGCTCTCGCTTAGCGTATTCGTTGCACACGCAGATCGTCGCGCGATCTATTTGCCTGCCAATGGCTGCTTATAACTCTCGGCTATTCGCCGTCGAGCAGCAGGGCGGCAATGTTTTCGCGGTGTTGATCGCTGTTACCCAGCAGGTGTTCGCTGGCTTTGGCGCGTTTGAAATACAGGTGAACGTCGTATTCCCAGGTGAAGCCCACACCGCCGTGCATCTGCATGGCTTCGCCAGCATTTTTGAAATACGCCTCGGAGCACCAGGCCTTGGCGATACTGGCGGCTTCGGGGAGTTCGGCGCTAAGCTCGCCACCGTTGAGGGCTTCGTCGGCAACACAGGCTGCGTAGTAAATGGATGAGCGCGCTACTTCGTTGCGCATCATCATGTCGGCCGCTTTGTGCTTAATAGACTGGAAGCTAGCAATCGGGCGATTAAACTGCTTGCGCTCTTGGGTGTACTCCACCGCTGAAGACAGCAATTGCTGCATACCACCCGCTTGCTCTGCTGCCAGCGCAACAGTGGCCAGTTGCAGGGTTTTATTCAGTGCATCGGCCGCATCGCCTGACTCACACGCCAGCTTGGCACCGGCAGACACGCGCAGGTCTTTAAGCTGTATGGCTGCCTGGCGACGCGTCTGGTCCATGGTAGGTAGTGCTTGGCGTTCAATACCGGCCTCTGCGGCATCCACAGCGAACAGCTGCACCGCATCGCTACCTTCTTCTTTAGCCGCAAGAATCAGCAATTCGGCACTGGCGCCGTCGACAACATAGCGGTAGTCACCGTTTAGCAGATAATCGTCGCCGTCCTTGCGCGCACTGGCGCTGACCGAGTCGGCTGTCCAGCCGCCAGTATTGCTCCACGCCAGCGTGGCTGTTTTGCCTTCGCAAATCGCGCCCAGGTGCTCGGCTTTTTGCTCTTCGGAACCCGCACACAGCAGTGCATTGGTGGCCAGGCACACGGTTGAGAAATACGGTGCGCACAGCAGGTAGCGGCCCATTTGTTCAACAATGGCGATCAGCTCAATATAGGAAAGCCCGAGACCACCGTAGGCCTCGGGAATATGAATGGCTTGCCAGTACATCTCACCACACAGGCGCTGCCATAGCTCGGCATCGTAACCCAGCTCAGACACCATTGCGGTGCGCACCGCTTCGCTGGTGGATGTATCTTTAAGAAAGGCCTCCGCCGTATCGCGGATCATTTGCTGTTCGTCGGTAAACGCAAAATCCATACAGACTCCAGTTCACGACGGAGACCCCGTGACCTTACAGCCGCAGCTGCAAGCGCACAAAGGGACCGTCTTCAAAGTCGAACTCACCGCCCTTCTCGGCGTCGAATTCGATGTCACCAAATCCCAGCTGAATTGCTGAGTTTTGAAAGATTGATATTTCAGCGCTAAGCGACCATTCGCTGTAGCCGTCCACGTCGCTAAAACCAGTAGCTTCAGGGCCGTAGTAAATACCGCCGCGCAAACGTAGTACGTCGTTCAATGGCAGACTCAGATCACCGCCAAAGGCCATAACGCCACCATCGAAACCGCTGTCGTCGGCCGTCAGCGTCACGGCTTTGGCACCCACGCGGCCGGTTAAGGCGCCGCGACGGCCGTTGGCATACAGGCCGGCAGACAGCAGGTCTGCATCGTCTTCGTGGTGCAACCAGTCGAACTGCGCACTGGTTTCCGGGCCGATGTCGCCGGCAATCGATGCTCCAAAGCTCTCATCGCCAAAGCGGAAGGCAACGCCTCCCGCCAGGGCGCTATGCGCGGTGGTGGCAAGCAGTACTGCAGCGAGTAGCGGTGATTTCATGGTGTTGATTCTCCGTGGATTGATGTCCTAGAAAATCAGCTACCATACACTTTCTGCGCGGGAACTGCCTCTGCCAATAGCTTCTCGACAGCCTGGCCAACTTCCGCTGGTGCCCAGCGATCGCCTTTATCGACCTCGGGGCCTTTGCGCCAGCCATCGGCAATGGAAATTTTGCCGCCCTCGGCTTCAAACACTTTGCCGCTCACTGAGGCTGCTTCTGCGCTCGCCAACCACACCAACAATGACGACACGTTTTCCGGTGCCCAATAGTCAAAGCTGCCATCTTCCGGCTTAGCCATACGCTGCGCCATGGATTCAACAGCAGTTGTCATGCCCGTGCGGGCCGCTGGCGCGATGGCGTTGGCAGTAATGCCGTAGCGCGCCAGCTCGGCGGCCTGGTTAAGCGTAAGCGCCGCAATACCAGCCTTGGCCGCTGCGTAATTCGACTGACCGACAGAGCCTTGCAGGCCAGCGCCGGAGGTGGTGTTGATAATGCGTGCGTCCACGGCCTTGCCCTCTTTGGACTGACCGCGCCAGTAGTGAACCGCATGGGAGGTGATGCAGAAATGCCCTTTCAGGTGAACCGCCATAATGGCGTCCCAATCGGCTTCGGTCATTGAGGCGAACATGCGGTCGCGGTTAATACCCGCGTTGTTCAGCACCACATGCAGGTCGCCAAAGGTATCAATGGCCTGCTTCACCGCATTGAGGCTATCGTCGTAGTTGGTGATATCTGAGGTGTTAACAATCGCGGTGCCGCCAGCGGCCGTAATCTCATCGACCACTTTTTGCGCAGCGTCTTGATTAATATCGTTAACGATCACCTTGGCGCCTTCACTGGCAAATACCTTGGCGTGTGCCGCGCCCAAACCACCACCGGCACCGGTGATAATCACTACACGATCCTGACAAATACCCATTGCAGATCCTCTCTTGTTTCTTCTCTGCGCCGATCACACGGCGCGCTTAAATTGGAATGACCACCGCTACTGAGAGCGTCAGCTGCGTGTGGCTGGCAAGGCGCCGAGACGTGTTAAGTCGGGAGTTTACAAAGCCGTAAATGACCGTCTTAAAAAGGCTTGGCAACGCCGCCAGCCGCTTGCAGATGGCGTTCCGCTATAGACGCTCGATGATGGTGACATTGGCCTGACCACCACCCTCACACATGGTCTGCAAACCATAGCGACCGCCGCTGCGCTCCAGCTCATGCAACAGCGTTGTCATCAAGCGTGTGCCGGTCGCCCCCAGTGGGTGACCCAGAGCAATGCCGCCGCCGTTGATATTGGTTTTAGCGTGGTCGTAGCCGGTTTCCTTAAGCCACGCCATGACGACTGAGGCAAAGGCTTCGTTGATTTCAACAACATCGATATCCGCCAGGCTCATGCCGGCTTTTTTCAAGGCGTATTCAGTGGCAGGAATCGGTGCAGTCAGCATCCAAATTGGGTCGTCAGCTCGCACACTCATATGGTGAATACGTGCACGCGGCGTTAAGTTATAACGCTTGAGCGCCGCTTCGCTCAACACCAACACGGCGCTTGAGCCGTCACAGGTTTGGCTGGACACCGCGGCAGTGACTTTGTCGCAACCGAACAGGTAATCCAGCTCGGCCATTCTTTCCAAGCTCGTCTCGCGGGGTGTTTCATCGTGTTGAACGCCAGCCAGGGGCAGTACTTCGCGGTCAAAGCGGCCTTCTTTAATCGCCTGCAATGCACGGCGGTGCGACTCCAGCGAGTACTCTTCCAGATCGCGACGACTCAGTTCCCACTTGTCGGCAATCATCTGCGCGGAATTGAATTGCGTTGGCGGCTTAGCGCCGTAACGGGCGACCCAGCCTTCAGAGCCGGAGAACGGGTCTTTAAAGCCCAGCGGCTCAGCGGCTGTCATGGCCGACGAGATGGGGATCTGGGTCATGGTTTGCACGCCGCCGGCGATTACCACATCTTGCGTGCCAGACATCACCGCCTGCGCCGCGAAGTGAACCGCCTGCTGTGAGGAACCACACTGACGGTCAATAGTGGTGCCCGGCACCTCTTGCGACAGGCCCGCTGCCAGCCAAGCCGTGCGCGCGATGTCACCGGCCAAGGGGCCGATGGTATCGACGCAGCCGAAGATCACATCGTCGTATTCGTTATCGGGAATGCCGTTGCGCTCAACAATGGCTTTGAGCACGTGAGCGCCGAGGTCGGCGCCGTGGATCTGCGCCAAGCCGCCCTTGCGACGCCCGGTGGGGCTTCTCACTGCATCGACAATATAGGCTTCTGCCATGATAGTTTCCTCTTATTGCCCGCTCGGCAGGCGATAACCGTCAATTAAAAAGTTGCGCCGGCACCGAGTGCGGCGTTATCGGCCAGCAGTGCGGCGGCCACGCGATTTTTATGGAAGCCTGCCGTGCCATAACTGCTGTTAAATGCCCAGGCGCGCTTCATAAAGATGTGTAGGTCCACTTCCCAGGTGTAGCCCATCGCACCGTGAACCTGGATGCTGTTTTTCGCCGCGAGGTCGGCCACTTCACAGGCGGCCAGTTTCGCGTGGCTCACCGACAATTCTGCGCGCGGCGTGTCGTTGGCAATATCGTAAGCAGCGCGATAAACCGGTGTTTTGGCGTATTCCAATTTGTAGGCGATATTCGCCATGTGGTGCTTAACGGCCTGGAAGCTGCCAATGGCCACGCCGAACTGTTTGCGCTCGCTGGTATATTGCACCGACAGATCAATCATTCGTTGAGCCAGACCCAGCGACTGCGCGGCCACACCCAGTGCGCCGCGATTCAACGCTTTGTTGATCAGCGCCTGAGCAATATCGCCGTCGGCCAGGCAAACCGCCGTCGCGGGGTCGAAGTCCACAGCAAATAATTTGCGACCGGGGTCGACAGATTCATTAGCGCGCAGGCTGGCATTGGCGGCTTCTACCGCATAGATCGCGCCGTCTTTTTCCAGCAGCAGCAGGTCGGCGCAGTGGGCGTCTTCCACTAACTTGTTGACCGCCAGGCCCACCACGGCACGCGCCTCACCCGAAGCGATTTTTGGCAACCACTGCTCCGCAATCGCGCTATTACCACATTCACTAAGCAGCGGCGTTGCCACTAGCACGCTATTCACCAGCGGCTCAGACAGGGCGACGTATCCGGCTTCCTGAGCCAGCAGGACGAAGTCCAGTTCGTTCATGCCGAGTCCGCCGAAGTCTTCGGGAACAGTCAGTCCGGTCAGGCCCAACTCGGCTAGTTGCTGCCACAGTTCATCGCTGCGACCGCTGTCGGTTTCCCAAAGCTGACGGATTTTGTCGGGGGTAATTTCATTCACCAGAAAGTCGCGCACTGATTCCTGAAACAAGAGCTGATCTTCGCTAAAGGTAAAGTCCATGTCAGTCTCCTTATTTGCGCGGCATGCCGAGCATACGCTCTGCAATGATGTTGCGTTGAATCTCGTTGGTGCCGGCGTAAATCGGCCCGGACTGGGCAAACAGCCAACCGTCTAACCAGCGGCCAACGTCACCGGCATCGGGCGACTCGGGCAGCAGCTCGCCGCGGGTTTCAAGAATTTTCAGCGCGGTGGCGTGCATTTGCTGGTCGAGCTCAGACCAGAAAATTTTATTGGTCGAGGCCTCGGCACCGATTTTTCCACCCTGCATTAGACGGCAGGCCGTTTGGTAGGTCGTCAGGCAGTACGCCTCGGCATCCATATAGGCGCGCAGCACTGCTTCGCGAATGCTGGGATCTTCATCGGCCGTTTCTTGATTAGCTTTGTACAGCTCTACCAAGCGTTTCGCTGTTTCCTGGAAACGCGCCGGTGAGCGCAGCATCAAACCGCGTTCAAAACCCGCGGTGGCCATCGCCACGCTCCAGCCCTCACCTTCACCGCCCAGACGGCAGTCGACAGGCACTTTGACATTGTCGAAGAAGATTTCAGCAAAGCCCGGCAAGCCGTCCAACTGAGGAATAGGACGAACGGTAATGCCCTCGCTGTCCAGTGGCACCAGAATAAAGGTCAGGCCGCGATGGCGCTCTGACTCGGGGTCGGTGCGGAACATACCAAAACACCAATCGGCCCATACCGCGCGGGTCGACCAGGTTTTTTGACCGTTGATAATGTAGTGGCTACCGTCTTCGCTAAGGTCTGCTCGCGAGCGGATGGCGGCCATATCAGAACCGGCATTCGGCTCAGACCAACCCTGACACCAAATATCTTTGCCGGTGGCCATACCATTGAGGAAGCGCTTTTTCTGCTCTTCGGTGCCGTATTCCATCAAAGTGGGGCCAAGCAGGAAAATGCCGTTTTGGTTTACCCGCAGTGGCGCAGACGCCGCGTAGTACTCTTCTTCAAAGATCAACCACTGTAATAGGTCGGCGCCACGGCCACCCATTTCTTCCGGCCAGGTGATCATGCCCCAGCGGCCTTCGTACAATTTGGCCTCCCACTCGCGGTGCTGCTGGAAGCCTTCTTCGGTGTCGAAGGACTTCAAGGGCTCGGCGGGAACATTGGCCTTTAACCAGCTGCGAACTTCTTCGCGAAAGGCTTGGTGCTCTGCGGTGTATTCGAGTTTCATGGGTGATTCTCGTCTCGGTTCAGCGGCGGGCGGTGC